>Ga0210050_1000300_pt1 | contig 67745 bp, 69 predicted proteins | sample CryGey132114_all_FD_185463 | JGI IMG/M metagenome (GOLD analysis project Ga0210050, IMG submission 185463) | Groundwater microbial communities from aquifer - Crystal Geyser CG22_combo_CG10-13_8/21/14_all (SPAdes) (version 2) | ecosystem: Environmental > Aquatic > Deep subsurface > Groundwater ... | reverse complement strand
TGTTTGCGATTGTACTTTCTTCGACTTGTTGAACGATTTCATCAGCACCATGTTCGATTGATAAATCGCCATCCGGTGGCAAAGTCGACGTTTCAGCGACAGATTCGGTCGAGGTTTGTTCGACAGGAACTTCAGTTTCAGTGTTTATAACTGTCGTTTGTGGAACTGAATTAATTTCGTGCGCTTCGTTCAATTTTGCAGCAATTAATTGTTGATCAGCACCAGCTGCCATTAAATCTGCTGCCATCGTCATGACACGGGCAGTTGTTTTGGTGTTGCTGAATCTGTCGGTTGCAGCCACGATACCAGTTAACAATGCGGTTGCGATTTGTTTATCTAATAATGTTTTGTCAGTTTTTAATGCATCAGCGATGCCTTCAACCATTTCACATAAGCTGCTGGCTTTGTCGTCGCGCCAGTCTAGGCTGCCTAGTTGGCTGATTTGTTCGCCGGCGCTGAATGTTGCGACTGTGACGTCGTGCAAAATTCGGCCGTGGGCTTCTAATGCCCTATCCAAATGCTCTTGGTTTTCAACGCCAAGTGCCAAAACTAATTCGACATTGAAATCACCTTGGCTAAATTCCAAATCATCGCTGGTAATTGTCGTACGATACGGCGTAATAAAGATTTTGACCATGTCGCCTTCTAATTTGTAACGCAAATGGTCGGCTTTTTCTTTGTCTAGGGCGATAATGAAATCACGCAAACTGTCGGCGCTGTTTTCAAAAACTTTTTCAGGATTTAAAAAGTTGATTGCTGGTGGTACTGTACCGCTAAAAATAGCAGTGGCATGTTTGTCAATTTTGTTTAACAATGTCGCCAAACCAAGTGCTGCCGACAATTCATCAACAGATGGATCGCGGCTGACGGTAACCAAAATGTTTGTCGATGATTTTATTTTTTCGACAATCTGTTGTTTTACCTTGAGGTCGGTTTCGTTCATTTTGGTTTTTTCCTGGCTTTTTATTTTTACCTAGATTTTGATGTAACTATACCATAAGTAATTTACCTTAGTCAACAGAAGTCCCCCACTTTACAACTTCACCCTTTTGCTTTATAATCACGTCTTGATTGTATTATAAATTTAAAGAGGTAATTGAACCAACATGCCAATCATCAAATCAGCTATCAAACGAGCAAAACAAACCATTAAACGCCGCGAACGCAATGTCGGTATCAAACGCGATATCAAAACTGCCGTAAACGCATTTATTGCTAAACCAACCGCTGCCGGTTATAGTGCTGCTCAGTCCGAATTAGACACAGCCGTTAAAAAAGGTCTGTTAAAGAAAAACACTGTCGCCCGCCGCAAAATTCAACTGATCAAAGTTGCTAAAAAAGCTGGTGTCAAATTTACTGCCACTGCAGTCAAAAAAGTTGCTGCTAAGGTTGCTGCTAAACCTGTCATTAAAGCCGCTGTAAAAACAGTTGCTAAACCAGTTGCAAAAAAAGCAGTTGCTAAAACTGTCGCTAAAAAAGCCGCAGCAAAAAAACCAGCTGTCAAAAAAGCTGCCAAGTAATTTATCGCTTTATAAATTAGAACGACCCAATCGGGTCGTTCTTTTTATTACCTAGTCAGAAATACTTTTTTATTCGCGACTGATCTTCACGCTGTTTATCTTTTTTTGAATATAGTTCTATAAAATTTATCTTATCATCACTCTTAACGTAAACAAAAACTAGCCGTAGTATATCTTTGTTCCCAAGTGAAACACAATCTAGACGCATCTTCACAACTTCCGAACCATCCTGATTAGGGTGTAATATTGTTGCACGCTTATTATTGAAAAAACCGTCGCGCCGTATTTTTAGATCAGCATCAATTTCATTATCTTGTAGTGTATACAGCAGTGGTAATGTTTTATAAACTGAATCAAAGTCAGTATCCAAACTAGGCCAGCTCTTTTTGAAGCGCTTTAGTTCGCGGTCGAATTCTGGCGTTGTGCTAAAGTTCATCCTCATACTCTCGGACGCTGGTTGCATCGGTCCTATACATAGCTAGCTGATAATCAATCACTTCACCATGCTTGCTTGCTAACCATGGAGTATCTTTATGGGAAAGGTCTGACAATTCAGTTGCATTTTTATCGCCTAATCGCGATATTTCTTCATCTATGTGCCGAAGCTCCTTAGCTCTCAATTCGTGCAAGTCAGTACTGACAGTTGGTAGATATTTACGTTGCAAATTGTTAAAAAACTTCGTGGTGACAATCTCTAATTCCTTGTTTTTTTTCATTCCTTCAACAACACTGCTAAAACTGGCAGTAGGTGTTGGCCCAAAATGATTTCGTACATATGTAAGACCAGTAATTGATTGCCCGTACTTTTCATAATAGTCGAAATCGATAAAATACAGCAGTTTGTACAATACTGTCTCCCCTACGTTTGGTTTAGCCCCAACCTTATCCAGTATGTACAGCAATACCTCTCGTAACTTCTCTGGATTGACTTTATGATCAATCTCGCGAGGCACTATGTCTGCAGCCTTTTTGTCAAAAATATAAGGTGTAGCGGGTTTACTAACCGTCGATATAATACCGTTGATAATATCACTAGGCGCTATTTGATAGAATTCAGCAATACTGCGGATTTCAGCCAAGTTTGGCTCACGCCTGCCCGACTCTAACCCAGCATAGGTAGCCCTAGCAATACCAACCTTATCGGCGATATCTTGCTGGCTAATATTTGCATTATTTCGTAATTGTCTAATCATTGACTTGAAGTCCATAGTAGCGCGCCCCTTCGCTTACTGTTGATAACTTCAGTATAGACCATGTCACAAATTTAGTCAATAATTTGGTTTGTTTATGTAGCAAGTTATGTTATAATACCCCTCAGGTCGAAGTGACAAATAGCTCGCGTCACAGAGGGTATTTATAGAGCGGGAAGGTATAAATAAATTATGGCACAACGCAAAACTAGCGCTAAAGTCGCTAAAATAGCAGCAAAAGTATTGAAAAGCACAAGCTCATCAAGGCCAGTTCGCAAAGTAGCTGCATCGGCACTATCTCAAAGAGCACCACAAAAGCGCAGCAAAAAGTAAAATCGCCAGATTTGCATTCATATTGATGACGAAGCAGATCTAGCGATTCAATTGGGTGGCGCAATAACGCGTCACCCTCCGAGTATACCAAATTACTATCCAAAGGAGGATAAAAATATGTATTTCGTAATAAAAAAGAGTAAACCTGGGGCATATTGGTGGTTAATAAAGAGTGACGGAAATCATGAGACTTTAGCTAGCTCTGAAATCCTTAATACTAAAACAGATTGTTTGAATGCAATAAATATAGTGCATAGCCAAGCGAAAGACGCAAAATATCGCGATGAGACAGGAGAATGAAATATATAAACTCATAGGAACTGCAAGTTATGCAGTTCGTTTCTATGTCTGTTTTATAACTATTGAAGCCGTACCGATATTTAAGAGTAACATTTTAGGATTGTTGTTTGGCCAAATAATCCCGATTTATAGTATTATAATGCTGATTTCTTATGCTATAGTTAGCAAATTTTATCAACGAGGCGATGCTCCAGTTTTTGGCGTAATACTATACGCAATAGTATATATTCCTTTAGCACTTCTACTTTGGGGTATTCTATCGCTACTAACTTTTATTAAAGTGTTACCGGTTTAAACAGAAGGTGTTAAACGACTTTTTATATATCCACTTTCACCTGGCCGGTCATGAGCATTGGGAGGAGCCAGTCACGAAGCTGAGTGAGCGCTTTAGATTCTTCGTCGTTTTGATACACAGCGCGAAGCATAGGTCGCACTAAGTCTGAAAAATCATCTATAAGTTTTTTATTACCGTAAGCAAGTTTGAAATCTTTTAGAATTGAATGCCTTATACCCTTATGTACACTCCCCGCCGACGAGTTAGATGTATAAATCTTCATTTCCATACTCGAAAGCAACATAAATAGGTATTCTGAAGTTGCTGCTTCGTAGTTTGGTCTTAATGTAAATACTGATTCATTAATATTCCAATTGCTTGGATTTTCGTGAATTAGATATGTAACACCGACTGGCTGTATACTTGTAAATAATATATCTCCAATTTGCAGATCTGATCGCTTCTGAATAGTTACCAATGCATCATCATCAACCTTGTCACATCTATCATCAAGAATTACTTTGCCATTTTCTACGTTTTTAATTGTAACGTAGTAATTGTCACCATTTCCAAGTTTGAAATTGTCGCGAGGATTCAACCCTGTACCGCTTCGAGATATTACATCATCTAGTTTTTTTATTTTCCAAGCTGCAGGAATATCTCTTTTCAGTTCGGGGGAATAGACCATTATACCCCCAGATGATCTGTAAGGTTTTCCGTTTTCACCTGGAAAATCAAATTGTGTAAACCAGTAATCATATGTCAGGCGCATCGTCTGCTCAAACTCGACATTAATTCTATTATTAAGTGTTATTCTGTCATCGAGTGCACGTATGACAGCTGCAATCATGCTCTGAGTTTGTAGGTCTGGTAAATGAATTTTTGTATCGGCAAGGACCTGCATTGGTATACTGAATACCGTTGAACCACCGGTCTGATTATTAAAGACACCGATTCGACCGTAGTAATTAAGATGGCATAGGAGATAATATGGAGACAGATACTTCGTATTGGGCTTTAGGGTGTATACACCCTCCTTTATATTCCAATCGCGAGGCTCTTTACTGACAATTGCTGTTTTTCCTATAGTTCCAGTGCCAGAGAAAAGAACATCGCCAATCTCAAGATTTGAGCGATTATTAATTAGCTCCAATGCCCGATCATTTACTCTGTCTGTTTGGGATAAGAATGAAACATTTGTTCCTTTTAATTCCCGCACTGTAATGTACCAGTTCTTCGCATCCGGGGTATTGAGTTTAAAATTTTTTCGAGGGTTTAAACCAGTCTTTAGCGATACTAATACATCACCCAATTTGACTATCTGTGTATTACCTGTCATATTTCAGTAAATCCAATTTTTTTATAATATCTAGCTCTGACTCCTTAGACTCAGTAAATAATTTACCCAGATTTGCTTTATGTTCGGCTAGTTTTTGCTCGAATTTCTCAGGTGTAATATCAGCATATTCAATCTTTATATCAAAATACCGCCCCGCACTAAAGCTATGATTTTTAGCAGTTATTTCGTCGTAGTCTAGCACTACCGAAAAGTTATCAATCATTTTGTGCGTGCTAAATGCATCGATAATCTTCTGTTCTTCCGCATGACTGAGCACGGTTTTTTGATTCTTACCGTCTCTAATCTTGGTGCCAAGTTTAGACGCGTCAACCAAAACTACCTTATTGGTGTTTGCTTTGTCTATTAAAATAACCGATACATTAGTACCAGTGGTGGCGAAAATATTTGAAGGCATAGAGACTACACCCTTAAGCCACTTTTTTTCTATTAGTTTAGTGCGAATAATTTTTTCTATGCCATTTTGTGCCGTGATAAACCCTGTAGGCACTACCACCGCTGCGCGTCCGGTTTCAGATAAACTAAACATAATATGCTGAATAAACAATAGATAGATTGCCATTTTATCTTTTTCTATATTGGGTATATTTGGGATACCAGCAAAGAAGCGGTCATTGACATTTGGCAAACTCGAAATCTTATCATAGTCGTCGGAAAAATCAAGTTTAAATGGAGGATTGCTGACAACGAAATCAAATTTTTTAGTAATGTGTTTTGGTTCGGTTATGGTGTTACCCTGCACAATATGGTCGATTGAGTGACTAAGGTTGTTCAAGATAAGATTGAGCCGCAAGAGGTTTGAAGATTTTTGTGAGATGTCTTGTGAATATATCGTACACTTATCTGGACCGATCTTATGCGCAATATTCATCAGCAATGTACCCGATCCAGCCGATGGATCGTACGCAGTAACATTAGTAGGCGCATCGTCACCGATGAGAATTTCTGCCATAATTTTTGCGATCGAATGTGGAGTAAAATATTCGGCATATTTACCGCCACCATCTTTGTTGTAGTCTTTGATCATATACTCAAAAAGTGTCGAGAAAAAGTCGAAACCGGCAGAAAAAATAATATCAAAGTCAAACTTGATGTTAGCGAGCTTATTTATGAGAGCCCGCGCTGTTGCATCGCGCTTTGACTTATCGTTAACAGCGTCTTGAATCAGGTCTTCTTCAAATAGACGAATTTCAGTATTACCAGCTGTGTGTACCGAAAAAACATCAGAGTTATCAACAGCAACGTCATTAAGAGTATCGTCAAAAAGTTTAGCAAAATCTGAGTCGTTTTGACGTTTGAATAAATTCTCAAGTAAATGCTCTGGTTTTAGGTGGGCTGTTTTTGTGCCAAGACTAATCATTAGTAATTCATAGTCATCTTTGCTGATGGATTTTAGATCATCATAAGATTTGAGACTTGGGTTTATTTTATTAATTTCAAACAAAAATTTGTCATTAAGAAACTTATAAAGAAAACTTTGTGTGACAATCTTGTACTCGTTAGCATCGCCACCAAGTCCAGCGTTTGCACAGATTCCCTTAATGTCATCAATGAGTTGCTTGGCGGTGCTTGAAAAATCAGCAATTTCCATTTTATTCTCCTTGGTATTCATTTAAGTATTCATCGGCGGTGTGTCCAATAAGGCCTTTGATAATACCAGAGTCAACGTGATATTTGCCCGAATGAAAGCTTTCTAAGACATCCTCACCAGTTGCCTGATGAAAATAGCCTACGTTTGATAAAAGATTTTGATTTCGATTAAGGCGTGCGTCGATTTTGCTTTTTGCATCTCCAAGTAAATCATAGAGCGCTAAATTATCACTTACCTTGCCGGTTGGTTCGTAATTTTTGTAAATAACCGCAAACTTACGGTCACCATCAAACTTTTCAAGAAGCATAGAATTTTTTCGATTCAACTCATGAATCTGATCAAATAACCGCTTCAGGGCTTCTGTTTCGAACTTCATATTATCCAAATTTTCCGAGTTGGGATCGATGTTGTGTTTATCTAGTAGTTTTACGAATGCCTCATACAGACTGAGCCACTCTGGGTCTTTTTTATTGAAGTTTCTGTCTAGCTCTGAACGAACCTTGCCTGCTAAATGATGAAGATCTTCTGATAAAAGTTTCAATTCCTCTTCGCCAGTTTTTATAAAACTGAATATAACATCCTCGATAGCTGTATTTAAAAGTTCTTGTGAATTGATATCATTCATTGCATCTTTTAGATTTAGTAATTTCAGGCGATCGCTAACCATAGTAAGTAATTTTGATAGAGTCTTAAAATCTATTTTATTAAGAATCTCAATATAACCAATAAGTCTAGCGATATTATATATATCACGAGCAGATTCTAGGGCGTTTTTGAGATTTAAAATTTGTTCACGGTCATCTATGGCAGAAATCTGACGGCTAAACGTCTCAAGATTTTCGGTAGTAAAGTCAGAAATTGCAACCTGCACATCGGCAATTCGTTGATCTATTTCAGCCTTACTCATAAATAGTGACCCAAATACATCATTTGGATCTTCTTCGCCAATATTCTCGCTGTATTCAGATTTTAGTTCTCTAAAATATGCTTGATTGGTTACTTCGAATTCTGCAGAAATATCAGCAAAATCTACTACATAACCAAGTTTAAAATTTTTATACGGGCGGTTAACGCGTGTTAGTGTTTGCAATAAATTGTGAGCACGAATTTTACGACCTAAATATAGTTTTTTCAACCTTGGTGCATCAAAACCTGTCAGCAACATAGAATAGACAAACAATAGATCTATTTTGCCATCTTTGAAATCTTTTGTTTTTGCCTTGCGAGTTTCTTTGTCATCTTCATCATGGAGAATCAGCGCCGACGTTAATTTGTGAGCGTCAGATGTTTTATTAAAGATATCGTACATCTGACGAGCCTGTTCGGAACTATCACATACTACCATCCCCCCAAGGGACTTATCGTCAAAGCGAACACGAGAATCTTTGAAGTCTTTAATTATATATTCAAGCATGGGAGTGACAAATTTTTCATGCGCATATAGATCTTTTTTCTTTATGTCACCCGCTTGAATCTTGATATCGTTTATAACTCCACGAACAATCTCTTTATAGCTTGTCTCGATCTCTTCACGTAGCAGTTTTAGGGTATAACCGTCACGAATTGAGTCATTGTAATAATATTTATGGATATAATCACCAAATATATTTCGAGTTGTTTTACTGTCCTCTTTTTGCGATGAATCTTTGATAGCACCATGCTCATCGTGATCTTTGTAGATAATAAGTGGCGTACCAGTCAATGCTATTTTGATAGAATTCTTGTCGGAATTATAAAGATTTGCCAAAAAAGAACCCATTGGGTCATAGCTACGGTGAGCTTCATCAATAAAAAATACGCGTTGAACGTTAATATCATAGCCACTATTGTCCAACGCTGCAGTATCTTCACGAAATTTGTGAATATTAAGCACCGTAATACCTTCGTTAGGTGTATTATTTTTGAAATCATTTATTAAAATATCCTTACTGTTAATCGAGTGGACAGTCAGCCCTCTTTTACTAAACTCATCTTTAGCTTGATTAGCCAAATCGATACGATCAACAATAAAATAGAATTTTGGGATAATTTCTTGCTTTGAAAAATAATCCTTTAAGGGGCGAACATTATAAAATGCCAGAGCAGTCTTGCCTGAACCCTGGGTGTGCCATATGACGCCTTTTTTTATACCATCGCCTAATTTTGATTTAATAGCTTTCGATGCAAAGAATTGAGGATAGCGCATAATATGTTTTTGAATGGTAATTTTACTAGTATCTTTATCGACTTCATCAACATAACAAATTGCATATTTAAGAATATCTTTAAGCCTATCCTTACTGTAAAGCGATGACAAAAGACGATTCGTAGGTGTGTCCAAATCCCTATTCGATATGAACTCTGGGGAATGTTTTATGACTTTACAGTTATTATCAGCAAGGATTAAATCTTCAACATCTTCGTCAATATCATGAATAGCATCAATATACTCAGATTTTTTCTGTTCACGAAAATTATTGAACATTGTGTCGAAATTTTTAGCTGTCGTAGCGTAGAATGCACCCTGAAGCTTGTTGGTGTCATTGTCGTCATATTCCATATTATTAGAAAAGACAAGAAGTTGAGTGATATTAATAAAACGACGGAATTTATCGTTCTTAAAACGAGTCTGAATCCGATCACGTTCCGCTTTTATACCTTCGAGATTATTCGGTTTTTTTACCTCAATAAAAGAGAGGGGCATACCGTTGACAAAAACAGTGATATCAGGACGAAATTCATCTTCGCCATTTCTGTTTGTTAATTCAGTAGTTATATGCAAAGAATTATCGGTAAATTTATCCCATTCAATCAATTTAAGAGATCCGTCACCACTATTGATTAAACGATTATAAAAAGCCCTACCTAGATCATCGTAATTAAGCTCTTCTTTTATATTTTGAAGTTCTTGAGTGATTTCTTCCGTAGTCGCTTCAGGGTTAAGTTCTTGAATCTTTTTTATAAAGACATTAGTAATAATGTTAGTATCGGCATCAAAGATGAAAACCGGATCCTTAAGAGATAGATAAGTATAGCCTAATCTCGTAAGATGAATGAGTGCTGGGATTTTTACTCGCGTATCTTCATTGAATGCCATAAGTACTTGTAATTATAGCTCAAAAACAGATATAAATCACCTTTCACTACATAGGATATTAGCTTACTCTAACAAAACCGTCTTTCGTTACAACCAGATGGTCGATCATATTGATACCCAAAATCTCTCCAACTTTTTGCAACCGGATACTAACGTTGATATCATCTTGACTTGCCACGGGATTACCACTCGGGTGATTATGCGCCACGATTATCGATGCGGCGCGATCAGTTATGGCGTCAGCGAAGACTTCGCGTGGGTGAACAAGGCTGCTGGTCAGGGTGCCAATGGTTATGATTCGTTTTGCGATTAGACGATTTGCACCGTCGAGTGTCATGACGACGAAGTGTTCTTGCTTTTTATCGCGGATATCTGCTAGTTGCTCGACGGCCTTTTCGGGAGAATCGATGATTGGTTGTTCGCTGTCGATTAGAAAACGACGCGATAATTCCAATGCAGCAAGTATTTCGGTAATTCGCGCCGGCCCCATGCCAGTCACCTGCTGCAATTGTTTGTATGTAATATCTGCGCCAAATTCTTGCATTAATTTGAGCGTGTTTTGAGCAATTTTACCAACATCAGCTTGTTTATTGCCGCTTCCAATCAGCGCCTGCAATAACTCAAAATCAGACAAAGCCGCCGCGCTCTTAGCCTGCAACTTCTCACGCGGGCGATCTTGGTTTGGGATTTGTTGCATTCGTTTCATAATCTACTCCTAACGCCTACGATTATTGACACTGTGCTTATGGTACGGTATAATGTAAGTATCACCATGACCAGGGATGCCTAAGGTTTCGACCGAACGCTAGTCCTGGTCTTTTTGTTTGGTTTATACTCTAATGATTCACGAGCGTTGTCGACACGTTTAAGGTATTTATCAAACCTACGTAAAAGACTAGAATAATGACGATTTGGAGTAAGCACGTAAAGTGATTTACTACGCTCTTCTAGAAATTCAACCAAACAGGTAAAATCACCATCGCCACTGACGATAACTGCTTTGTCATAATTTTTATATTGAATAGCCGCAGAATGCAGCACTAACTCGGCATTAACATTACCTTTTACTATCCCATTCGTCAGCTCGACTGTCGGTTTAAATATCAATATATAGTCTGCTTCTTGCAATGATGAATAAAGTCTCTCATTACCATCCTGATAGCCTATAAACAAATAGGCTTTATAAACGTTATATTTGTTTTTTAGATAAAGTCTAATTTTTTTGAAATCTAACGTCCGCCCAAGTGATCGAACGCCAAGATTGAGGTTTTGACTGTCAATGAAGGCATAATTTGGTTTAATATTAACCATAAGATTATTATAAGTTAATATTCATATTATAGCTATAAGCTAATCCTAAATCAGTATGTGCATAATATGCACATACTGATTTATCATGACATACCAATATCAGAGATTAGACTAGGCGATTAAATAAGATTCAAGAATACGACGCTGTTGTTTTATAGCGCGGTCAGCGACACGTTTTAAAATACGCTTTTTTTCGAGTTTAGATGTATTAGAAACAAAAACAGAAAAATCACGCGTTGGCGCACTAATTGGTTGTTCATATTGTTTTAGTGACAGCTTATAATATTCGGCTTGGGCGCCGTAATTATACATTCGGTCTATAAATTGGCGATGCAATAGTATCGATTCGGGATTATTTTTCTGAAATTCGTTAATTTTAACTACCGTAAAGATGCCAAAAATTATTACCACAATAAATGAAGCGATTATGCCCAAAAATGGCGCCATTATCAGTCCTAAACTCATAAACCCAAGCATAAAAAACCTCAATCGCCTGTCGCTATATCCGCCCATAGATCCCGATGCGAATTTTTGTGTTTTTTTGTTTCATGACCATATTATAGCATGATAAGCAAGAGCAGCGTAAAGGCTCAAGACTTCTATGCTAATACGACTTTTTTATCTAAGGCTTTGGCGATTTTTGTTAGCGTGGCGAAGGTTGGGTTAGAATCACCACCTTCCAAACGTGCGACTGCTTCTTGTTTCATGCCTGCTTTCTTGGCAAGTTCGGATTGAGTCATTTTCTTTTCTAATCTTGCAGATATCAAACTATCAATTAGAGCAAACTCGGCCTCGAGTGCGTCGTATTCTTTTTTAACCTCAGGATCAGATAGGGCTTCCGCCTTAAATTCTTCAAAAGTAGGAAATTTGCTGGTATCTATCTTGTTCATATTACTAATTATAACTTATATGTTATATTATTGTCAACTCTTTTTTGCGATTTATTGCTATCTCAAGCTCTTTGTATGGCGTTTTTTGGCTTCTTTTTTTGAAGGCATGTAGCAAGAATACGGTCATCTCTGTCTGGAATACGTAAAATATTCTAACCTCATTTTTTCCTCGAATCCTCAATTCATATAAGCCATCTTGCATATATCTACTGTATGGCATACCAAGATTTGGACCATTTTTAGCGATTAAGCCAAGCAGACGAATGGTTTTTGCGTATGTTGGCTTGTCTTGCTGGCGTATAAAATCCTGTACAAGCTCGTCCCCTCGACTGTTGGTATAAAATCGGATCACCCAATTGTTCATAAAACAATAGTATCATAAAAGGCATAAGCTAAATATAAGTTTATTATAATTCATATATTCGCGACTTTAATAAGTGCACGTTCAACCAGCAACCATGGTTCGGCGCGGGAGAGTTTTAGGTCGTCGTCAGCAGCGGCAAATATGGTGACAATTTTGGCGACGCCGGATTTGCCTAGGTTTTTGGCGATTGGAGTTAATTTGGATACGACGAATGGATGAATTGCAAAGTCCTTGGCAACGTTGTCAGTTTTGGCAGCGTTGGCAACGGCCGCCAGTTGAAATACCTGGGATGATAATAATGCGAATAATTGATAAACGTCCTGCGACAATTCCAGTGTACTTAACATTTCACGTAGTTCATTTACATCACCACGAAGCGCGGTTTCAAACAAGTTAAACACGTTTTCGGTTGGGTTGGGTTCGACGATGTTTTTGATAACATCAACAGATACAGAATCGACTGATGCTAGTTTTTCCAATGCGTGATACAGCGCCCATTGATCAACGCCAACATAGCGCACCAAAAACTGAACACTAACTTTATCCATATCAATTCCCATAGTTTTTGACTCGGCAGTCACCCACTTTTCAGCCAATGTACTGTCTCGATCAGACCAGGGATGAAATTCCATAACCTTGGCGGTTTTTATCAGCGTTTTATACGTCGTCATGCGCTTGTCGGGCTTGGGTTCCACCAAGACCAAATGAATATCATCAGATATTCGTGGCAACCAATCGCCGAAAACCGTCCAAATTGGTTTGTTAGTGTTAAGCCCACGAATTACTACCGTTCGGGCAATTGCAAATAAACTAACCCCCATCAAAATATCCGGCAATTGCGTCAATTGTAAATCACTACCATCAATCCGTTCGACGTTACCGTCGAAGCTATCGGCGATGCTCGCTAGAGCTCGTTCGACTTCAAATGAATTCTCACCTGTTATTAGGGTTATCATTGCTTACAGTATAGCATTTGAGGTCATTGAACGTGATTAGTAAATGATATATTTCAACATATTTTCATACTTTGCGAGGATAAACCTCGCAAAGAGTTCGTAGCTCTACCATATACTACCTACGACCTACTCACTACTACTTGCCGATTAATTGGCAAGCCGGACAGATATGCGTACCGCGACCGGCGGCGCGAATTTTGATGATTTCAGTGCCGCAACGTGGGCATGGCAAGCCTTCGCGACGAAAAACGCGGGCAAAGTCCATATAGCTTCCCTTTTTGCCTTCGGCGTTCACATAATTTCGGTTGGTACTGCCGCCTTTTTCGATTGATAAATTCATAACTTTGCGAACTTCGGTATATAACAATTTGAATTCGGCATCAGTAATCGAACCAACTAAACGGCTGGGATGAATTTTAGCGCCCCACAACGATTCGTCGGCATAAATATTACCAACACCAGCAATAACCGATTGATCCAGTATGGCAGCTTTGATAGTCGTCCTTGAGCGTCGAGTAAAACGTTCAGTAAACTGCTCAGCCGTAAAGTCGGCTTCTAGCGGTTCGGGCCCGACACGTTTCATAAAATCAATATTAGGCACTTCGGCAGTTGGAATTAATCGAACCCAACCAAATTTACGTTGATCGTTAAAATACAAATGTGATTTATTACCCAAATCAAACGTCACGCGAGTCGATTTATCTGGCAAATTATTAACTAGACTGTCGTTTGGGTGCCCCGCCCCAAAACGCGCCCCATGATCGACAAAAACTAATTGGCCAGTCATTTTCAAATGAATCACCAGCGTATATTTTGTAGATAAGTCTATCATCAAAACTTTGGCCCGGCGACGAACATCAGTGACAGTAGCGTTGATTAAAAACTGACTGACATCGCGCGCGGCATTAGGAAAAGATTTTGGGTTATCCGATACAGCCGCAATAATTTTACGATCAATAATTAATCTTCTAAGGCCTCGTTTGACTGTTTCAACTTCAGGAAGTTCGGGCATTTACTACCACAAATCGGCAGTTAACTTTGTAAAGTCTGGAATCTGAGCGTCAAATAATCGAGTCAATGAATCCAAGCTAGCATTCAACGATCCGCGCGCAGTTGAACAAGATGTTGTCCATAATTGTTTTTCAGATTTGTTGGCATTTAAAATCTGGAATTCATAAACACGACCAGCTGCACAAACACCGCGTAGGTCGTTATTGTCGCCAGTTAGTTCGGTACCGCGCATCATATTGGCTTTATCTAGCGCATATACAAATTGTTCATAAGCAGGAATGTTATTACCTAGTTTTGTATCGCTGACGACTTGGCCAATGTAGCCTTTATTAATCGTTAGACTACGGATGCCTGGTGCAACTGTGATTTGGTATGAACGAAAAGTTTCATTAGAAACGATTGGACCGCGAACTGTCATACGAACAGATCTGTCAGCAGTTGTATCAATCAAAGCTTGTTGGCTGGCGTTAATCTGGGCAATATTAGTGCCATTATTAAAGAAAAGAACACGTGCAGCATAAATTAATGCAGCGATTGCAACGGCTATAACAATCAAGGATATAGCAGCTGTTATAATTTGTCGTGACTTATACTTTTCCATAAGTCTTATTATAATATCCTTTAAGTGCTATGTCAATCAGTTAGTGGTGCCCGTACTACCAAATCCACCATCACCGCGCACAGATTCACTCAATGTCTCGACTAGTTGCCATTTAATCTGTTCGTAGCGTGCAACAACCAACTGAGCAATACGCATACCTGGTTCAATAACAAATGGTTCAGTACCAAGGTTTATGACTAACATTCCAATTTCGCCACGATAATCGGCATCAATCGTACCTATACCATTAACCATTGTTATTCCGTGTTTAATAGACAGTCCGCTGCGCGCCCGAATTTGAGCTTCAAAACCAGGATCCATTTCGATAGCCAATCCCGTTGGGATTACTGCGCGCTCCATTGGTTGCAATGTTCGTGGTTCGTCCAAACATGCATGCAAATCCATACCAGCGGCATGAACGGTTTGATATGACGGCATAATTGCGTCAGGTTTTACTTTGGTAATGTTAATTATTTCGGACATTTATAATTCTCCCCAATTCTTGCCGATGCTGACATCGACTTTTAATTTAACACCTAATTGCGGTGCGATATTTTCCATTACATTCTGCAGTATTTCGGCAATTTTCTCGGCATTTTCAACAGGCGCTTCAATCAATATACTGTCATGAATTTGTAATATTTGTTCACCTAACCCGACAATTTTTTTATCAACTTTTATCATGGCCAGTTTCATCAAATCGGCTTCGGTACCCTGAATTGGCATGTTAGCGGCGGCGCGTTCAGCCGCCTGACGAACCATGAAATTACTGCTATATACGTCTGGCGTTGGACGGCGGCGTCCAAAATACGTTTCAACATAGCCATCGGCGCGCGCTGAATCCAAAGTTTTATTGATATATTTTCTGATAGGTTCGCGTAGTTCAAAATATTCATCAATGAATTTTTTTGCTTCAATAAAACTCATTCCAGTCGCTGCACTAAGGCCATGCGGGCTCATGCCGTACAAAATTCCAAAGTTAATTACCTTGGCATTACGACGCTGAGTTTTTGTAACGTCATCTATTGGAATCCCGTAAACTTCACTGGCTGTTTTGGTGTGAATATCAACGTCGCTGTTAAAATCGTTAATCATTTGTTTATCGTCAGCCAAAACGGCAGCCAAACGAAGTTCAAACTGCGAATAATCGGCGCTAATAAAAATTTTGTCGCCGTCTGGTATAAATGCATGTCGAATTTCGCGTCCTAATTCTGTCCTGATTGGGATGTTTTGCAAATTTGGATTTGTACTGCTAAGTCGTCCGGTGCTGGCAACGTCTTGATTGAATGTCGTATGAATTCGTTGGTGTTTATCAGCCAGTCCTGGCAACACATCAACATAAGTATTTTGTAGTTTGGCGAGTTCCCTAGTTTTTTCGATTAATTCAATAATTGGGTGTTGGCCACGTAATTTATCAAGTTCTTTTTGACCGGTACTGTAACCAGTTTTACCTTTTTTGATGCCTGCCGTTGGCAACTGTAATTTAGTAAATAACACTTCAGAAAGTTGTGCTGGACTGCCGATATTAAACTCGTAACCAACCATCGTATACATTTCTTGCTTCAATTTGGCGTGTTCATCAGACAGTCGTTTACTCATTAACTTTAGCAATCCGGCATCGATTTTAATGCCGCGATATTCCATCAAGAACAAAATGTACGTTAGCGGAAAATCAAATTCGCGTGCAATTTTGGCAAACTTTGGCTCGTCATCAAATTCGCGCATTTGATGTTCGTATAAATTCCAAATTGCAGCAATAATTGTCTGTGGCGTGTCGACGACTTGAGTTTGAGATAAACCAGATAATGACCTATCACGTTGCAGCGGATTTATCAAAAAAGCAGCTTGATGAATGTCGTGTAATTCAGCAAATCGAACAAAAATATCATATTTTGCCAGTTGATGATACAAGATTTTGCTGTCATAACTGACGACGGTTGCCATTTCAAAGACGCGCCAAACGCTACGGTCTAAATCGGTGATTTTGATATGCGAAACGGTTTTATTATCGGTCGAAAGCCATACTGAATCATCAGCAACGTGCAAAACAACCGGGTTTTCTATGATTAAAGTTTCAGGCCAAGGTATTTCGGTCAGCTTACCAATTTCGGTTTGCAATTCGACTGCTTCGGCATCGGCACTGTGGTGTAATTGCATGTGTTTTGGCAAACGTTTAATCAATGATGAAAATTCTAAGCGTTTTAATATAGCGGCAACTTTGTCTAAATCAATATCGTTAATATCAGCGACGTCCCAATCCAGTTTTACGGGTGCATCAGTCCAAATTCGGCCTACTTCCTTGGACATATAGGCTAGTTCTTTGCCTTCTAACAATTTTTTAGCGATAGTTGGCTTTATTTTATCCAAATGTTCGTAAATACTATCCAAAGTTTTATATTGTTGCAACAACTGAATACCTGTTTTTTGGCCAATACCTGGCACGCCCGGCAAATTGTCCGACGAATCCCCCATTAATGATTTCAGGTCTAAGAATTGATCAACGTGGATGCCATATTTTTTTTCAAACGAATCAATATTAAATTCTTCGATATTAGACAGTCCGTTTTTCAGCGCATAAACTTTTACCATTGGGCCGACTAATTGAAGCGCGTCCAAATCGCTGGTCAACAGACACGTTTCGATGCCTTTTGCGGTCGCTTCGACGGCGAAAGCACCCAAAATATCATCAGCTTCGTAATCGTCTAGTTCATACAGCGGCCAACCAAAAGCGTCCAACAGTTCGAACAAGATTGGAATTTGAGCATAAAAGTCATCAGGTGCTTTTTTGCGACCAGCTTTATATTCGGGGAAAATTTTGCGACGCTTGCGGATGTTGGTTCCACGTTTATCCCAAGCAATGGCGACATAATCGGGTTCCAACTTTTTAATAAGCTCAATCGCCAGGCTGGCAAAACCAAAAACTCCGCCAGTTGGCGTGCCGTCAGGCAACGAAAGGCCAGGCATCGCGTAGTATCCGCGATAAAATACAGACTTACCATCAATTACAGCCAAGCGTTTTGCCATATTACTAGTATAACGCAGGTTGGTAGATAGTAGTTAGCAGATGGTGGTGGCTAAGTTAAATAATAAAATCAATATCAGTCAAAACTTTATCGACTTGTTCATGTAATTGTTCCATGCTGCCATCATTAATGATGAAATGGTCCGCAATTGCGATTGGGCCACCTTTTTCAATTCCTTCAATTTCAGCCCAATCACGTTGGTCTGATTCGGTCTGAGTTAGTGGTCTAACAGGACGGGTCAATAATCGATAGTGACGCAATCTTTTTGGCGCAACTATAGCAACTAATTCCAATTCGCCTGGAAATTCGTGTTTTAAAACTTTGTATTCAGTCCAACTATATAAACCATCCGCTACAATGCGATGTTGTCCAGCGTCAATTAAGCTATGAATTTGTTTGATAATGCGTTGGGCAACAAAATCCTTGCCTTCACGCGCACGAATTTCTTCGCGAAATTTTTTTTCATTTTCTTGGGTATGTTCTAGGCCAGTTTCGGTTAAAGCATCTAAAATAACTCCACCAAAATAAACTTTTGGATAACCTTTGGCTGTAACATAATCGACTGCGACACTTTTTCCGGCGCCCGCTAAGCCGACGAAAGCAATAATTTTTATCTTGTTAGTAGTAATCATATAAATTATTGTAACAGACTACGATTTACTAACTGCTAGCCTAGGTATTCGTGAAGTTTTTTCGCGTCTTTGTGTTTGCGAAGTTTAGCTAGTGCTTTGGCTTCGATTTGACGAATACGTTCGCGCGTAACAGCGAATTCGCGTCCGACTTCTTCGAGGGTGTGTGATTTGCCATTTTCCAAACCGAAACGCATTTTGACAATTTTTTGTTCACGATCTGAAAGTGTTGAAAGAACTGATTGAACTTGTTCTTTTAACAGTTGCGAGGTTGCAGATTCTTCAGGAGTAGCACTGTCGCCATCTTCGATAAAGTCACCCAAAACCGAATCTTCATCTTCGCCATCACGTCCGACACCAGCGTCAAGTGATGAGATATCTTGTTTGATTTTGATAACATATTCAACTTTAGATGGTTCCATCTCTAGTTCGATTCCCAACTCTTTGATGGTTGGTTCACGGTTTAATTCTTGAGTCATACGGCGTTGTGTACGAAGTAGTTTGTTGATTGTTTCAACCATGTGTACTGGGATACGAATTGTACGAGCCTGGTCAGCAATAGCACGTGTAATCGCTTGACGAATCCACCAAGTTGCATAGGTACTGAATTTAAATCCTTTGTCTGGGTCAAATTTTTCAACAGCACGCAGTAAACCAGTGTTACCTTCTTGAATCAAATCCAAAAAGTCTAGTCCGCGACCGCTATAACGTTTAGCGATCGAAACAACCAAACGCATGTTGGCTTCGGCCATTTTGTCTTTTGCTTTTTTATCACCAGCAACAACGCGTAGCGCCAATGCCAATTCATCTTCGGAATTGAGCAGTGGAATTTTACCAATTTCGCGCAAATACAAACGAACGCTGTCGTCGCTGGCATCGTCAAAATACTGACCTTTGTTCAAGGTATCTTCGTCGTCTTCTTCTTCGTCTATTAGTTCGTCGGGTGCTGGACCGTCGATACTGTTAAGTGGAATATCTAAATCAACTGATTCTAAAGCCTCAGCTATTTCTGGGGTTAGTACAATCTCTTCGATTTCATCATTATCTTTGACCACTTTGTATCTCCTTTATTAGTTTGTTAAGTTGAGATCGAATTTCGTTTGCCTTGGTATCATCACCTAAGGTTTCTGCATCACGCAGTTGTTCAGTCAGATTGTCTTTTTGTTTTTTCCTGTGCTCATTGGCAACTTGGCGGAGTAATCGTGCCGTTTCAAAGTAACGATCTTGGTCGTTCCAATCGGCATATCGATATTCGGCCTTTAATAATAACATTTTAACATAGTAATCGTATTTTTGCAACTGTTCAGGCGTCTCACGAACCAGTTTACCACCATGCGTGGACAGATATTCAGCAATTGCCTGTCTTGCATCGCCAACGAAAGTCGTAATATCGACAGACCTGAACAAATCATGTGTCGCACTATCGATTAACGCAGCGGCCAACAAATTGTCCTGATACGAATCTGCATCTTGGGGTACAGACCCTTTAGACTTGTCTATGACACCACGCAACCGCTTTTCGACTGCTTCATCACCATGTTTTAGGCGATCAACCAAAGCTTCAACTGATGAGTCGCTATATTTAGTAACTTCGTATAAATAATGGTCTTGTTCGACTGAATTAGATAACATGCGCACAACGTCCAATGCAGCGGTCGTAAAACGACGTTTGCCGGCAGCAGTGTTCAAATCTTCGCGCAGCGCATATTGTTTGATTATCCAATCAACAGACGGTTCGGCCGCATCAATTGCTTGTTGCCACAATTTTGGATCACGTTGAATCAATTCGTCAGGGTCTTTGACGCCATCAGGCAATGAAATAATCATTAATTCTACGCCAACGTTCTGAGCAATCGGAATAGCGCGTTCGGTTGCGGCAAGTCCGGCTTTATCACTATCAAATGCCAAACGAATATGACTACTTAGTCGCACCAAAGCCTTTAGATGGTATTCGGTCATGGCCGTACCGGCAGTCGCAACAACTTGAGGAATGTAAACCTGATGACTGCTGATGACATCCATGTTCCCTTCGACGATCACAGCATAATCACCCGACCTGATAGATTCTTTGGCCTGTGATAAACCAAAAACGTGACGGCCTTTATCGTACAACAAGGTTTGTGGCGTGTTCAAATATTTTGGAGATTTATCATCATCAACTAAAATGCGTCCGGTAAAGCCAATCACCTGTCCGGTGCCGTCCATCAACGAAATCATCATTCGGCCGCGGAACAAATCGCCACCATATTGGTTCAACAATCCAGCCTGCGATAATTCAGCATTGGTAAAACCCTTTTTATTCAAAAACTGAACCAAAGCATCACCACTAGTTGGCGCATAGCCAACTCGAAAATCTTGAACAATTTGTTTGCTGAGTCCACGTTTACCAAAAACATATTCAACGGCATGTTGATTATTGATCAAACTGTGTTGATAATAACTGGCCGCCAAATCATTAGCTTCCAATAGCCGTTTTTTCTTTTTGGCGATTTCTTGACTGCCTTTAGTATCATAAACCGTTAAATCAACGCCAGCTTTGCGAGCTAGATGTTCCAAAGCAGCCCTAAAATCGATTCCTTCGACTTCCATAATAAACGTAAAGACGTCGCCGCCTTTATTGGATGAAAAGTCGTGCCAAATGTGTTTATCAGGGCTAACGACAAAGCTAGGAGTTTTTTCGCCACTGAATGGACTGAGACCCTTGAAGTTACGCCCCGCACGCTTAAGATGAACGTATTCACCAATAACGTCCTCTATATTCAGCCGGGCTCGCACTTCCTCTTTGGCGTCTTGCATATCAGTTTAATTATACCTCTGTTAAGTCATAACTCAAAACCTAAGCGATATTGCGAATAAATACAGTACAGCTTGCTATTGTCACCCATCACTCTTATAATTATTTTATAAATAAGGGTACGGGACAAAGCTCGTTTTTAAATAAACAAGGTTTTACTATAGTCGAGCTTTTAGTTGTAATTGTCGTCATCGGCGTCCTAGCATCTGTGACTATAATTTCATATACCGGCATCAGTCAAAAGGCAACCATAGCATCATTAACTTCAGACTTAGACAATGCCGCAAAACAGTTAAAGCTTGATCAAGTGATAAACAGTGAGTATCCAGCCACTCTAGCCATAGCAAATGACAGCAAAGAAATACCAGCCAGCCCTGAGACAGATTATCAATACTCTGTTGACAACACCACAATTCCTCAGCCATTTTGTATAACAGCAACTAAGGGATCAACTAGTTATAATATCACGAACGACTCCTCACCCATTCCTGGATTCTGTCTAGCATACAATATGGTAATAAATTTAGACGCACATAATTCCGCATCCTATCCCGGAACAGGGGCTAGCTGGAATGACTTGTGAGTGGCAACAATAATAATGCATCACTTTTTGGTGGCATGAATTTTAGTAATGATGGCGGCGGCTCTTTGGTATTTGATGGCATAAATGATTATGGACAAATAACAAACAATTCGAGCCTTGATTTTTCGTAAAGACAATCCTTGATTATAGCAATGAAGCACTCTTACACCACGGGAAGAAAAAATCCATGGAACCAAGCGTACGGAGGATATGGCACATGGACACACGAAAACGGCAATAATATAAACCAGTATTTTGGTAATTCTGGTATAAATAATTCACCATATATTGGAGTTACTAGTGTCGCAACACCAAGAAGTGTTTGGAATATATTATGCGCAACTAGAGATACTAATAATCTTAGTTGGTATATCGATGGCTCGCTCAGCTCGACCCGATCCAACCCATATGGAGTACTTGCAAATACTTCAGCAAATATATGGATTGGCAATGGCTATGCCGGTCTCTGGGAAGGACAGATTGCCGTTGTAATAGCATATAAACGGGCTCTGACTGCATCAGAAGTTCAACAAATTTTTAATAATTTACGTAGTCGTTACGGACTATAACAATTTTGAGATTGACGCTGATTATGCTTAAATGGCAGTAGTATGTATCCAAATGATGACCAACCAATAAACCATGCTGATTATTTAAATCAAATATCTTCGCATGTTCCGCAAAATAAAAATATCCTGACTGGCAAACCGTCAATTTTGATTGCTGGCATTGCTGCCGTTATTTTATTGATTATCATTATGGGTATTAGCAGTTTGTTTTCGGGCGGAATCAAACCGACTGAACAATTAGCCGCTCGCCTACTATCAACCGAGTCGACCGCAAACAGCGCGACAGCAAATTTAAAAAGTTCACAAATGCGAGAGCTAAACACAGACTTGCGATCGTTTTTGACTAATACTATCCGCGATATTACGCCAATTTTGACCAGCGAAAAAATTAATATCAAAAGTTTGGACAAAAAAGTATTGACTGCCGAATCTGACGCTGATTTATTAGAAGTTCTAAACGATGCTCGATTGAATGCAGTTTATGAAAATACTTATGCTCGCGAAATGGCGTACCGATTGGACACTATCTTGAACCTTATGTTGCAAATAAATAATAATTCCAGCAACAGAAATCTAAAGACATTTTTGACGAATGCCCGTACTGAATTGGAGCCACTACAAAAACGATTCCAAGACTTTGACATCGCGACTAATTAGTCAGTTAGTTTTTCGCCGTTTACTAAATTGTAGCTAATTGAAACCAAGCTTTTCAACTCGTCGTCAGGCACCTGGCCTGTACAAATAATTGTGTTCCAGTGTTTTTTATTCAAATGATAACCAGGTAGAATTGTCTCGTAAACTTCGCGCAATTTTTCGGCCAATAATGGGTCGCATTTTAGACTAACCCGAAGCGGATTACTATTTTCGGAAATTAACGCAAACATTTTGCCGCCACCAGTTTCGGCGTGACCAATTTTATAGACCGAAGTCTCTTCGCCAAATGGAAAATCCAGTCGAGCGTTTGGAAAACTTAGTATGTAATCTTCAATCTCTTTGTGTGTCATTATTACTATTCTACAGACTACTGTACGGTGAACGCAAATTATCCATTGTTGTTTGCCAATTTAATCGTTCCAAAATACTTGTTTGTTGCGCTGGGGTCGAGGGTTTTACAATCTTGTCACCGTCATTTGTACCGACGACGCCAAATTTATAAGTCATGTCTAATTTTGTCAGCCCCTGTTTCTTGGCCTGCGACAAACAGTCATCTTTAAACACGGCACATGTGTCACCTAGTGCTAACCATTTGGATAACATATCGGTTTTATCAGCACCGGTTTTCATCACTACATTAATACCAGCCGAGCGTGCTACATCAGGTTGGTCTTGTTGATCGAACAAAAAGTTTCCCATTGAATAGACAATTAAATGGCCTTTATAGCTTTCCGTACCTTGAATCCAGTGCGGATGATCCCCTAGCACCATGTCTGCACCACCATCGATCAAGCTTCGATAAAAATCAACTTTTAATCGGTCAGGGATAGTTTTGTATTCAACCCCCATGTGTGGCGCTGCAATAACTGGCATGTACTTACCATATTTTGCCATTTCGGCCACGGCTTCGGGCGTTGGAATACGAAATACGGCATGAAAGCCACACAATGCAACTGGTAATTTACCTTTAGCGGTTGAATTGTCGTCTTTTGATATCGTGACTGGCATTGCAATAACTTCACAAATGTCATCAATTACGCGTGGGTCATAATGGCCATAATACTGAATGCCAAACTTGTCCAATTGCTGACGAGTTTCATTAAAACCATCGATTCCCTGATTATCAGTGTGATTATTAGCTAGTGTAAAGGCCGTAAACCATTTGGCAGCTTCGGGCAAATAATCAGGTGAACAATTAAATGTTAGGGTTGAATCTTCTTCGGCTGAAGTCATACTAACGCCTGTTTTTAGCGGACATTCCAAACCCGATATCCAAGCATCATATTGATCGCGATTAAATTCGTTAAGTCGCGAAAACGGATATTTATATTTTAACAAACTAGCCATCGACCAGTCATTTATATAACGTCCCCAATATGTATTACCTAAAAACAGCATGTTTGAAGTGACGGTTTTTGGTTGAGGTTCGGGTTTGACGACCACTTTATTTTCGGCTTGCGGAGCACCAGTTTTATTCGCCAAAAAAATGGCGACAGCACCAGAAATTATTATCAAGACAATTATTGCGACCATCCAGATTCGCCAATAACTACGACGATTCCTTATACCTTGCATAGTGACCTTATTGTAACATTATTTGATTTTGGTCAGATAGTATTGCAGTTCAGCAATACTTCCACGAATGTCATCTAGCGCTCGGTGATTGCCTGGTTTTACAAATTTTTTGCGATATTTTCCGGCAAAAACGACTTTCCATGCACTTACGTCCAACATTCGATAATGGAGCCTGGAATCAAATAGCGGCCATTTTGCCATGATAAATCTGCGATCAACGTGGATTGAGTTGCCTGCGGATAGAACCGGCATGTCAGCTTTGAAATTTGCATCGATAAACGTCAATAATTCTTGTTCAATTTCAGCTAGCGGCTTGCCAGTTGAGTTCTGTTTCAATAACGCATCACGCGTAACTGGGTTAGCTTCCCAAAAAGCAGAACTGGCAGCAAATCGTTGCGCTAGTTGTGCTTTTTTATTTTTAACTACACCTTGATATGTCGATATTTCGTTAAAGTCCCAATCTGTTACAATCACCGCAATTTCCAAAATTAAATCGTCGGTTGCCGACAAACCCGACATCTCTAAATCAAGCCAAAGAATCCTGTTTTTGGTTATTTTTTTAACCATTTTTTAGTCGTTCTTTTTATCTATTCGATCGAATCTGAGCAAACGAACTAATAAATATATTACAAATGCTATAACTACGAAATTAATGAAATCGTTTAGGAAAAATCCGTAATTTAGAACTGCCGGCACACCATTTGAGGTATTGCCCATTGTCCAACTAAGTCCTTTTAGTCCTTGGGCTGAACCAAATACCATTCCAAGTGGCGGCATAACAACGTTATCAACTAGTGATTTTACCAGTACGCTAACAGCACCTCCTAAAACTAAACCAACAGCCAGTCCAACAACACCCTGGGTTCTGATAAAATCCAAAAATGCTTTTAGTTGAGACTCACCTGCCTTAGCGATAGATTTTGGATATACACTGACTTTATCAGTGACTATAGTAATCTTGGATTTTTCTGTAATCATTTTTTTTGACTTGACCATCTTATACCCCTATTCGTTAAAACAATTCAAATGTTTAACATTACATACTACCAGGCACTTCAATGCCAAGCAAATTCAGACCGTGTTCAAACACGTGTTTTACGCGCGAAATCATACCTAACCTTGCCTGTTTTTGAACGTCCGTCACATCACCTGTCGCGATTGGTGTTGATTCGTAATATCGATTCATTTCACGAGCCAGTTCGTATAGATAAGTTGCGATTTTGTGAGGTTCTAAATCACGCGCCGACAAACGTATAACTTCTGGATATTCCGACAATTTTAAAAGCACTGATTTTTCGGATTCAAAATCATATTCAAAAATATCAACTTGTGGCGATTTATTGTCGCGCAAAATCTTGTTTACACGAACTGCGGCGTATTGAATATATGGTCCACTAAAACCAGATAACGCAAATATACTATCCCAATTGAATAATATATTGGTGCGGCGATCAGCCATAAAATCACTAAATTTAACAGCTCCCAGGGCAATCTTTTTAACGTCTTCATCAGACACATCACGGCCATTTACTACTTCACGGGCTTTTTCCTCAGCCTGATTTAGCAATTCTTCCATCAAAACAACACCTTTACGGCTACTCATTTTTTCTCGAGTTCCATTCTCGTTGATTTGATCAATCAATCCAAACCACAAGTGAACAAGTTCGGTCTGAATACCAATTTTCTTCGCCATTGCAAATAATTGTGTGAAATAAAACTGTTGTTCACTGCCGACTGCATAGATTACGCGGTCTGGGTGCCAAGTTGACTCACGATATAACATAGTTGCCAAATCAGTAGTTGCATAAAGGGCGGCCCCATTCGATTTTTGAACTAACAAAGGCACATCAAATCCGTATTCTTCCAACTTAACAATTACAGAACCGTCTGGGTTTTGGGTTGCAATACCACGTGACAATAAATTTTTAACAATTGCTTTACCCTTGGGAGCATAGAATGCCTCGCCTAATTCGTAGTCAGTCGTGATTTTCAAACGATCCATAATTTCATGAATATGTCCCAAGCTGATCTCGTTAAATCGTTTGCTGTACTTTACAGCCTCTTCATCACCAGCTTCGAACTTTAATAACCAATCCTGAACTTCACCAGCCATCTGCGATTCGCCGCGTTCTTGTTCATCTCTGAGGGCTTTTTTAGTTTCGATATATACTCGCCCTAATTCGTACACTCCACCGTTATCCAGTTGTTCGCTGCTGCTATATTTCAAAAAACCAACAACCCAAACACCAAATGGCGCACCATAATCGCCCAAATGATTATCGGTAATTACATTCCAGCCAGTCGCTTCCATCAAGCGTTTTACTGCCCAGCCCTGATTGCCTGGTCTTAGGTGACCGATGCTGTATGGTTTAGCTATATTTTGGCTTGGATATTCGACAATCACTGTTTTTTCGGCACCATCATGGTTTTCGCCGTACTTATCAGTCCATAATTGGTCAAGATTTTTAGCAATACTTCGAGCCGACAAACGTAGATTTATGAATCCAGGACCTGCAATGGTTACTTCTGAAAAATTGTCAGTTTCACGTAATTTTTCGGCCAGTTGTTCGGCAATTTCCCTAGGATTTTTGCCTAGTGGTTTTGCCAATTGCATTACCACATTTGTCGCAAAGTCACCAAACTGTGGATCGGGGCGATTTAATTGAACAGCCTGATCTATATTAAATAATTGCTGAATGACGGATTGTATTGCTAATGTTATTGCTTCCATTACTCTTCAGTATAGCAAAAACTCAGGCAATCCCGAGTATAATATATTAAGGATGAAATATATCTATACAGACATGCCTATTGAAAAAGCGGCAACGCAAACCGCAAACAGATTAATTAATCATTTAAACAAAGGCGAACGTGTTCTTTTGTTGTTATCAGGTGGATCTGGAACTGCAATTGCTATAGCTATGGCAAAAAAGCTATACGACATTAAATTGACTAATTTATTTGTTACCATGACCGACGAACGTTATGGCAAAGTAGGTCACGCGGACGAAAATTGGCAACAATTATTAGACGCTGGTTTTAATTTACCTGGCGCAACGATGTATCGCCCACTGGTTGGCAAGGACATTCAAAAAACAACCGAATTATTTAATGAATGGCTGTATGAACAATTCAAAATGGCCGATTATAAATTCGGAATTTTTGGCATGGGCAGCGATGGACATACTGCTGGCATAAAACCTGACAGCGATGCAGTTGCATCAACAAATTTGGCTGCATATTTAACAAGCGCGGATTTTGAACGCATTACTATAACCTTTCCTGCTATTCGCAAAATCGACGAAGCCGTAGTCCAAGCATCAGGCACAGATAAACGCACAGTCATTAGTGATTTAATTTATAAAAATTTACCGCTAGATAAACAACCCGTACAAATTTTGAAAACTATTCCGCAAATTATACTTTATACTAATAATAAAAGGGAGGAAATTTAAATGAGAATTGCTATATCGGGACTAGGAAAAATGGGCGGACAAATCGCCAAAAAACTTTCCGAGAACGGGCACGAAGTTGTTGCCCATAATCGCAGTCGAGGACCTGTTGACGAAGCTGTGTCATACGGTGCAATACCAGCTTACGACCAAAAATCAGTTGTTGATGCATTTGGCAGTCAGCCAGTCGTGTTATGGATTATGATTCCAGCCGAAGTAATTGATAGCGCACTAGATGAATGGCTAACAATTTTGCCTGCAGGTAGCGTAATTATCGATGGAGGCAACAGCGATTATCGTGGAGATAAAGCACGTGCCGACAAAGTAGCGGTCCGTGGCAGCACATTACTAGACATCGGCACAAGCGGCGGCGTTTGGGGAATTACAAATGGTTTTTCAATGATGGTTGGCGGTGAATATAATGCGTATAAAACAGTTGTTCCGGCACTTGAGACATTAGCAGCGCCACGTGGCGGTCATCAATATTTTGGCCCTAGTGGTAGCGGTCACTATGTCAAAATGGTTCACAATGCGATTGAATATGGCATGATGGAATCCCTAGCCGAAGGTTATCGAATGTTAGCCGAAGGGCCATATAAGAATATCGATTTGGCATTAGCTGGCGATATTTGGCAACAAAGTAGCGTTGTGACGTCTTGGTTGAACGATTTAACTCGACAAGCTTTGCATGAAAATCCAAATCTTGATGGAATTAGCGGCGTAGTCGCCGAATCTGGTGAGGCGCGTTGGACGTTGGAAACTGCCAAAGAATTAGGTATTCCCCTACCATCAATCCAAGCATCATTTGATGTACGATTGGCGTCACAAAAGGGCAAAATTAATTTTGCAACTAAACTACTTGCCGCTATGCGCAATAAATTTGGTGGCCACAATATAAACGGTCAACAATAAGTTATAGCAAAACTCCCTCGGGTCCTGCCGCCCGGTTTCCCCTTATATTTTTTGTCTGCTTACAGAACAAAACAATATCAGGGGGACCCCACCGAACGTCACCCGCGGAATGAGTTTTGAATTATTATTTTTTGACTAAACTAGCTTTGATAAGTCCAACAAATAATGGGTGTGGTTTGGTTGGGCGGGATTTAAATTCGGGGTGAGCTTGGGTGGCTACAAAATATGTATTTTTTGGCGCTTCAACAAATTCAACTAATTTTCCGTCTGGTGAATAACCGCTGACGATTAATCCGCCTTTTTCAATTTCAGCTAGATATTTTTGATTGACTTCGTATCGATGGCGATGACGTTCGACAATATCAGTTTTTCCATACGTTTTTGCCAGTAATGAACCGGCGGTGAGTTTAGCTGGATAGTCACCTAGTCGTAATGTGCCGCCAGTTGATTCCTTACCAGCTTGACCGTTCATAATATAGACAACATCATGTTTGGTTTTCGGTTCAAATTCAGTGCTGTTGGCGTCCACCAAACCAGCTTTGCGTGCAGCTGCAATCACTGCAACTTGTAAACCTAAACAAAGACCTAAATACGGCACATTGTTATCAAGCGCATATCGAGCTGCATCAATTTTTCCTTCAATACCGCGTTTGCCAAAACCGCCAGGGACCAAAAGCGCATCAACTGCTTTGAAATCTTTTTTGGTTGCCGTTTCGGCATTTATCCAGCGAATTTCTAAACCAGTTTTTTCATGCCAAGCTGCTGCTTTTAAAGCTTCGACGACTGACATATATGTATCTTCGTTATCAATATATTTCGCAACTAAACCAACTACAACTTTGGTTTTTGGCTTACTGGATTGTTGGCGCATAATTTTTTCCCAAGCTGACAAATTTGCTTTATTTTGAAAGCCAGTAAAATCTGATACAAGTTTATTTAGTCCACTTTTTTCGATAATCATCGGCACGCGATAAATTGTATCGGCATTTGGCATCAACAAAACGTTTTCTTCGGGAATACCACCAAATAAACTAATCTTCCGCGCAACACTAATTGGCGCAGGATCGTCAGATCTAACAACAACCGCATCTGGCACAATACCAAAACCACGCAAATCATTTAGTGCGTTTTGAGCTGGTTTTGTTTTGAATTCTTTGCTAGTACCAATAAACGGCACATAGACAACATGAACAAACAAACAATGGTCGCGACCATTGCGCTGTGAAAATTCGCGAATCGCTTCAATAAAACTCAAGCCTTCGTAATCACCAACTGTTCCACCAATTTCAACAATGTGAACGTCACTATTACTATCCTGAGATGATTTTAAAATAGCTTCTTGGATTGATTGAGTCAGGTGCGGCACTAATTGTACCGTCTGACCACCAAATTTGCCGGCGCGTTCGTCCGCAATTAAATTAAATAATAACCTGCCTGCCAAAGTAGCGCTCTTTTGTGTTAATTCAATATCTAAAAATCGTTCGTAATGACCCAGGTCTAAGTCAGTTTCGGCACCATCGCGCGTCACAAAGCATTCGCCATGTTCGCGTGGATTTAAAAGACCCGCATCTACATTAAGATACGGATCACATTTTTGAACCGAAACAGTTGCACCTTTGGCTTGTAGTAGAGCGCCAATGCTAGCAGCAGTGACACCTTTTCCTACCCCCGAAAGCACGCCCCCAGTTACAAATATATATTTCTGTTTTTTACCCATGTTTATTTTCATCTCCATGGGATTTCATTGTAGCACGCTAATGTATAAAAACGCTAGATGTAGCGTGTATGTTGTTTATTCTACCCTAAAACAACGCTAATATCGGCACCGACTGGATAGGTCTTTGGATTATTATTTGAACTGTTCCAGCTGTCCTGAACAGGCTGTAGAATCTGCCAAGTTCTAAGTACTTCACCGCTGCTTGTAAACAAGCTTTTTTGGCTAGAAATAGCATCTACAATCACCTGTTCATACGCGTCAGGTAATTTAGTGTCAGCAGGATAGTTAAAGCTGAGGTGACGAGTCTCTAATTCGCGACTATAGCCAGGTTTTTTAACAAATAATTCGATGTCGATTCCTTCGTTTGGTTGAATTCTAAATACTAAACAGTTGCCACTAACGCCGTCATTCTTTTTCAAATTAATTTGTATTTCGGTCTTGGTCTCAGCAAGTGATTTACCAGCCGTCAATGTAATTGGAACACCTAACCAGCGCGGTTGACCAGATTCGATACTCAGCGACACAAATGTTTCGACTTTACTGTCCAGATTACCCACTTCATCTTTATAACCTTCATATTGTGCGCGGATAGCTTTATTAGGATCGACAGGCTGTAACTGATTGAATGCTTGTTGGCGAAGTTCTGGCATATTGTCCCATTCAAAATCATGTGGAATATCCATCAACGTTAGCGCCAACAATTGCATCATATGCCCCTGCACTACATCGCGCAGTGCACCGGTTTGTTCATAAAAATGCGTTCGACCTTCAATGCCCATTTTTTGTGACGCTATAACTTGAATTGATTCAATAAAATTATTATTCCAAACATCACTAAACAGTGCGTTTTTATCACGGAATGCAACGATATTTTGAGCCATTTCTTTGGCTAGATAATGGTCAATTCGATAAATTTGCTCTTCGCGGTAATGTCTAGCGGTTTGTTCAATCAACTTTTTGGCAGATACTAAATCAACTCCAAATGGTTTTTCGAACAAAATTTTTACATTATGAGCGTTCAAGCCCGCTTCACCCAAATAATCTACAATTTGAGCCGTAGCTAGCGGCGGAACTGCCATATATATTAACAATTGTTCATCATCACCAAGTGCTACGAAATCTTTGAGACCATAATAATCACCTGACGCATCCAAATTCATAATATATGTTGATAATTTACCATCCAAAAACGACTCGTTACTACAATTTACAAATAATTCTGACTGATTAACTTCGTGGCGCGATACACCAATAACTGACAACTCATTAAAATTACCCGTGCTAATAATTTGCTCAAGCGCTGGCAACAATTTACGAGTTGATAAATCACCAGTAATACCAAAAATCAGTAATTTTGTTTTCACTATACATACCTCTTTATCGTTTCAGAAACAGTATTCACTACTCGCGGTTCAAACATAGTTGGCAAAATTTTTGTTGGTGATAAATCAACTACCAAATCAGCCAGAGCCTTAGCAACACTTTCGAACATCTCAATCTTGAACTGATGAATGTTGGCTTCTAACATACCCTTAAAGATTCCGGGGAAAGCTAGCAAATTATTCAATTGGTTTGGAAAGTCGCTTCGTCCGGTTGCAATAATATACGCACCGGCAGCTATTGCTTCGTCTGGCATAATTTCGGGCACAGGATTGGAAAGCGCCAAAATAATTGGTTTTTCAGCCATAGTTTTAACCATGTCACCAGTTAATAAACCCGGTTTCGATAGGCCAATAAATATATTTGAGCCTTTTACGGCATCAGTTAGCGTTCCACTAAACGATTCAGCAACGCTACCGCTTATTAATTCCATCTTTTCGGCCGTTAAATCTTTCCTGCCTTTATGAATAATTCCTTGGCTATCACAAAACAGAATGTTTTTTAGTCCGTAATGCAACAATAACCTGGCAGTTGCGACGCCGGCCGATCCGACACCATTAATTACAACTCGAACACTTTCTTTGGTTTGGTTAGTCAATTTTAATGCGTTGATTATTCCGGCTAAATTGACGGTTGCTGTGCCCCATTGGTCGTCGTGCATGACAGGAATTGGTAGTTCAGCCCGTAAACGTGCTTCAATTTCAAAACATCGTGGCGCAGAAATATCTTCTAAATTAATACCGCCAAAAACAGGTGCGATTTGCTTGACGGCTTTGATAATTTCTTCGGTATCCTGCGTGTCTAGACATATTGGAAAAGCGTCAACGCCTGCAAATTCTTTAAAAATAGCTGCTTTGCCTTCCATGACTGGAATCGCGGCTAATGCGCCCAGATTGCCTAGGCCTAATATGGCTGAACCGTCAGAAACGATAGCGATAGTGTTGCGCTTGATCGTGTATTCACGCGCCAGTGATGGGTCACGCGCGATTTCGCGACATACTTCTGCTACTCCTGGCGTATAGGCCATAGATAAGACTTCAGATGAGTTAAGTTTTACCTTACTAACAACCTCTAATTTTCCGTGGTGTCGTTTGTGTAATTCGAGTGATCGTTGATAAACATCGTTTTGCATAATATCTAGTGTAGTCGCTTTAGCTTAAAATTAGTATTGATTCGCACTAAAACTCTTCGTCTTGGAACCGATTTGGGACAAAATCTAATTGTTCGGCTGGCGTTCCTACCTCTTTGCCGTATTCCAATATTGCAAACCAATTTATTGGGTTGTTGTCCGTAATGAAAAATTTATTTTTAAATACGACTACTAATTTGCTACCGTCTGAATTATAAAAATGCAAATACCAATTAGCATCATACATCCCTGATTGGATTGTTTTAATCGTCGAGATTAAATCATTTTCGTTTACTAAAATTTTGTATATAACCAAACTACCTGCAGTCGTCTGGCTTAAAACAGTTAAATTATCGAGTATATCGAGACTGACTAAACTTTTATCAATAACTAGTGCATGAAATTCCGACATGCTATTTAGACTTACTTTTGTTCTCTTTGATTCGGAATGTAACAATTTGTTCAATTAAATCATAGGGAATCGGGTGATCCAAAGGAAATTGTATCGAGCCTTTGGCGCTTTGATATGGCGCCAATTCTTTCCTGAATGCTGCAACACCTGTTGGCGTAGGATAAAGTCCGATATGGTTTTTAAAAGCTGCAAAATGTATCAAATTGCCGTTTAGCTTGAACGTTGGCATCTGATAACTGATTGCCTCGGTGGCCTCAGGAGCTAAACCCTGTACAATTCGCCTGATTTTTCCCAAAATATATTGAATATCATCAGGAAAATCATGAATATATTCATCGATAGTTTCAGGCTGTTTTTTATCAGTTTCCATATACTAATTATACTATTAATTCATACCAAGTCGGGCGAAGCCAAAAAATAGCGAACCAAAAACAATTATCATAATAAACGGCGCGGCTATTGACACCCAATTGCGCTTGCCAGGTTTGAAATAACGCAATGTCAATGAATTTAACACGACAGATACAGAACTGAGGGCCATTGCAAGGCCGGCAAGTTCTGGCTTTAATACAAGTCCAAAGCTAGCAAACAATCTGGCGGCAATTGGTATGCCCACAACGTTATATATTAAGGCAAAAAATAGATTTTGTTTTATCTTGTCGACAGTCTCTCGCGATAATTGAATGGCTGTAATTACGTCCACTAGATCATTCTTTATCAAAACAATTCCACTAGTTTCCATAGCAATATCAGTACCATTACCCATAGCAATACCTAAATTAGATTGTGCCAAAGCAGGCGCATCATTAATACCATCGCCAACCATCGCGACATTCAGCCCAGCTAATTGTAGTTCTTTTATTTTTGCAGCTTTATCTTGTGGCAAAACTTCTGCAAGAACATTTTTAATGACCAGTTCGTTTGCGATTGCCGTCGCAGTTCGCTTGTTGTCGCCTGTAATCATGTAAACAGCCAGCCCCATTTTAGTCAGCACCGAGACAACTGATTTAGAATTAGCTTTCAAAGTATCAGCAACCGCAATTATTCCCAGCGCCGATTTGCCATCCGACAAAATCATTGCTGTTTTGCCCTGATCTTCTAAAACGCCGAGTTGATCGCTAATTTGTTTTAATGATTTTTCGCCAGCTTTTTCTATGGTTAGCAGTTTATTGCCAAAATAAAATTGTTTGCCTTTGATATGGCCCGTGATTCCTTTGCCTGAAATAGACTGAAAACCATCAACTGTTAGCCTAGGCAATTTACGTTCATCTGCAGCCAGTACGATTGATTTGGCAAGTGGATGTTCACTATCACGTTCTAGCGAAGCAATAATTTGTAAAATATCATTTTCTTTTTGATGATTTAAGCTAATAACGTCTGTCACGACTGGTTTGCCGTACGTCAATGTACCTGTTTTATCAAACACAATCGTGTTAACTCGACGGGCAGCTTCCAGTGGTTCGCCGCCCTTCACTAACACCCCAGCGCCAGCCCCTTTGCCGGTACCAACCATAATCGCCGTTGGTGTCGCCAATCCAAGCGCACACGGGCACGCAATAACCAAAACGGCCGTGAATGCCATCAACGCGAATGAAAAACTGCTGCCCAATACAAAAAACCAAATAGCGAATGTAATTAGAGCAATAATAATGACCGCAGGTACAAACCAATTTGAAATTTTATCTGCCAATGCCTGAATCGGCGCCTTTGAATTTTGAGCTTCATCAACCATCCTGATAATTTGCGACAACATCGTCTCGGAACCAACGTGAGTAACAGAGAATTCAAAACTACCAGTTTGATTAATAGTCGCACCAATAACGGAATCGCCCTTTTGCTTTTCTACTGGCATACTTTCGCCGGTAACCATTGACTCATCGATGTTTGAACTGCCTTTTGTTATTTGGCCGTCCAAAGGAACAGTCTCGCCAGGACGAACCAGCAATATATCACCGTGTTTGATTTGATCAATCGGCTTATCAACTATTTCACCTTTTACGACCAAGTGAGCAGATTTTACCTGCAGATTCATTAATTTGTGTATAGCATCACTGGACGCGCTTTTTGCCCTAGCCTCTAACCATTTGCCTAGTAATACAAAAGTTATCAAAAAAGCTGATGTTTCAAAATATAGTTCAGGTATTTTTGCGCCACCAACGCCAATCAAACTATTGTTTTGAATCACGTACGCAATGTAAAATACGACACTGTAAAAATACGCAGCCGATGTGCCGATTGCGACTAAACTATCCATACCAAAACTCTTCATGCGCAAACTTGACCACATACCTTTATAAAAACCAGCACCTAAATAAAACTGGACAACCGTTGATAATAACAACGATATTATTCCAACATATGGCATCAAAAGTTCAGCACCAGGAAGCCATTTCAAAAAGTCAGACGCCATAAAATAGACTAGCGGCAAGCTTAAAACTGACCCAATCTTGAATTTTAGACTATATTCTTGTTCGGATTCACCATGATGCATGTGATCATGCGGATTACTGTCATCAATTTCACTCGCCGAATATCCAGTTTTTTTTACAGCCCCCATCAAATGGTCCATATGCGCCATGTCGTGGTCATACGTAATTGTAGCTTTTTCGCTGGCAAAATTTACGGTCGCGTCGGTTACACCAGGTACCTTTTTAAGCTCTCTTTGAATGATATTCGCACAAGAACTACAGTGCATGCCATGTATCGCAAGTTTAGTTGTTGCCATGTCATTTTCCTTCTGCGCCTGTCGCAATTACTGTTCCCCTGACAATTCCCATTGCACACGTTATCTGATAAGTACCAGGTTTTTTAACCACAAAAGGCAGTCTGACAATTCCCTTTTTAATTAATATCGGACTATTATATAAGCCCGGAATCATAATTGTGCTCATACAACCTTCGCCATCACCCTTGGCATCAACTTCCAAGACATAGGATTTTCCTATTTGAACATTAAATGTATTCGGAGTTATATCCTGGCTGCTGACAGATGGTGTAAATACAGTTCGCAGTATAATTGCGTCTTTGTCTATCACATTAGTATTTGAATTGTTTGGCAGGCTAAAATCAAATTTATATCCAGTTAAATTGACGCCGTTACTAATGTTAAATATGGCAAGTAATACAACCAACACGCCAACAAACCTAAAAAAGGTTTTAGAGAATTTGCCTTTTATAACCGACATTAATCCACCAACACCCAACAAACCTGGCGCAGTACCAATTGCAAATAATCCCATTACAATTGACCCAGTCGCAAAGCTTCCGCTACCAATTGTGACCAGCTGCATTGCTTGAGTAAACCCGCATGGCAAAAAGAATGTTAATCCGCCCAAAATCAAGGCGTTTTTATGACTATATTCCCTATTCTTATGCTGATTTATACCAAATAATTTAGCTAATCCAACGGGTAGAGTTATCCCTTTATTTGATAGCTTCGGAAATAGTTCAGTTAACTGCAATCCTAAAATTAGCATTACAAAACCAATAATAATCGTCAGCAAACCAGTTATTGTGCCGTCAAGTTTAGATAGTGATCCAAAAGATCCTATTACTCCACCTAATACAAAGAAGGTTACAATTCGACCAAGATTAAAAAATAAATGAGGCTTGAATCTTTGAACTACAGTCGCCGATTGATGATTTTCAGCATACCTAGCCGACAATCCTATGACTAGTCCACCGACTAACGCCATACAAGTCGAAAAGCCGGCAGTTATACCAACCAACAAAGCGACCATACCTTTGTCGTTGCCTAGATTACCCAAATTTATACCTGAAAAACCTAGAAATTTGAAAATAAAGAAAAGAATAATCAGGATTGCCAAACTAAATATGATTTGAATATATGTCGACTTATCTCGGCTAAATAACGTTTTTTTATCGTATCCAACAATATAACCAGCCTTATCAATTGCCTTTTCAATTTGAGAGTCTGTTGGCTCATCGGTAAACTGAATTGTTGCTTTATTAGTTTTCAGGCTGACCGTAGCATTCATGACGCCTGGAATTTTGTTCAATTCTTCGGCGACAACAATCGTACACGATTTACAGTGCATACCTTTTATTTGGATATCTTTTTGTTTGTGCATGATTAAACTAACCCCACCCTATCTATTTAATAAATTCATCACAGTTAATATCTCGTCCGTCATTTTCGATTTAACTTTATTATCATCCGATTGCATTGCCGATTGAAAACAAGAATGTAAATGATCTTCCATCAACATTTTATGTGCTGATTTAAGCAACCCAATAACTGCCAGATTTTGTTGCATTATATCTACACAATACGCATCTTCGCTGAGCATTTTCTGAATTCGTGCCAGATGAGTTTGGGCTTTTTTGAAATTAATAACTGCTTTGTCTCGATTTGCATGATTTTGGGCCATAATGTTACTCCTTATTGCAATCAATTATACCTATACCCCAGGTATAGGTCAAGATTCGTGTTATAAAATACGCCAGTCGTTCAACTAGCGTATTTATTTGGCGGAGAGAACAGGATTTGAACCTGCGGTACGGTTTGACCCATACACACGCTTTCCAAGCGTGCGCCTTCAACCACTCGGCCACCTCTCCATACATCAACAATTATAACAGTTGTTTTTTCACCTTAGAATATGGTTGCAGTTAATCAGTCCGACTCTCATAATAGACGTAATGGCAGTTGACACCCTTCCACCAGTTATACGACTGAGAGGCCTGCAAAAACGGTTTGGAATTGGTGACGCTGAAAATCTAGCCATAAACGGAATTAATCTGACAATCAACAGAGGTGAGTTTGTCGCAGTTATGGGTCCAAGCGGCTGCGGCAAAACAACTCTACTAAACATTCTAGGACTACTAGATCGTTCAGTTGATGGCGAATATGAATTAGACGGACAACCTGTTTCAGAAATATCAAAACGTAAACAAGCGCGAATTCGCAGCCAACAAATTGGTTTTGTATTTCAAAGCTTTAATCTAGTCTCTCGCCTGAACGTCATCGAAAACGTAGCATTGCCACTAATCTACAAAGGTATTACTAGAACAAAACGCTTACAAATCGCCAGCGATATTTTGCGCAACTTTCACTTAAACGAACGCGAATATTACATGCCATGTCAATTATCAGGTGGCCAAACTCAACGAGTTGCAATCGCGCGCGCATTAGTTAATGAACCTTCGATTATTTTGGCCGATGAGCCAACTGGCAACCTGGATTCACGTTCTAGCCACATTATTATGGAAGAATTATCCGATCTGCATAAACGCGGCAACACAATTATTATGGTGACTCATAATCCCCGACTGACGACATACGCCAGCCGTGTTATTACAATGTTAGATGGCCAAATCGATACTGATACCCGCAATATCACAAAACAGCCAGTAACTCGTCATCGTAAAAAATCTGCTCGTAAATTGAAAAGGGGCAAAAAATAATGCGTTTTCTATTTTTAAATCACGTTCAAAATGCATTTCAATCATTACGCAGTAGTCGTGTTCGTAGCGCATTAACAATGTTAGGTGTAACAATTGGCGTTGCTAGCGTTACCGCGATTTTAGCCCTTAGTGGTGGTGCCAGCAAAATAATTAGTGACCAGATTAGTTCGCTTAGCGGCAACATAGCTGTGATTCGACCCGGAATCGCGACCGATCCGATTATCAGCATCACTCAACCAAAACTAAATCATTACTATGCGACCAGCACACTGACTGAAGCTGATATTTTATATATCAAAAATACGCCTCACATTTCAGAAGTTGCGCCATTAATGGTGCTGAGCGGCTCAATCAAAGCTAGTTCAGTCGCACCAAGCGAATCTACAGTCGTCGCAACTACACCAGGACTAGCTAATATTTCCAACCTTAAACTTCGCGAAGGTCAATTTTTAGATAAAGATCTAAAACAGGACGCAGTTGTTATAGGTACACAATTATCGATAAATATATTTGGCACCGAATCATCAATCGGTAGAATACTTACAATCCGCGGACAAACCTTCACAGTTGTCGGCATATTAAAACGATCGAATAATCCAATTAATTACAACTCTATCGATTTCGACAACGTTGCAATAATTAACTTTACTGAGGGTAAAAAGCTAAACCAGAACGTCGCACAAATTCAACAAATAGATATTAAGGCGGATTCAATTGCCAACCTTAATCCTGCAATCGCTAATATCAGCAAGACAATTCTAAAAAGCCACAATGGCGAAAAAGACTTCTCAGTCCTAACTGGCGACCAAATTTCACAATCAACCAGCCAGCTATTCTATATGATTGCCGGCGTAACAACTGCTATCGCTGCAATATCCCTGCTAGTCGGCGGGATCGGAATAATGAACATCATGTTAGTCACCGTAGCCGAACGAACGCGCGAAATAGGTATTCGCAAAGCCCTAGGCGCCAGTAATTCTGACATTTCTTGGCAATTCTTGATCGAGTCACTTGCCATCAGCATTAGTGGCGGCATAGCCGGATATATATGCGGATATTTGATCGCCTTTATTATCAGCCGCAGCTTTTTGACATTTGACCCAATAATAAATTGGCAAATATCTATTGTTGCATTAATTATTTCAATTTTTATGGGCACACTATTTGGACTATACCCAGCTTTCCGCGCATCACGAAAAGACCCTATCGAATCACTGTATCAATACAGTTAATTCAGGCTAGTTCTTGTTTAAGTTTTTCAATTAAAACTACTGGAGTTGGATCAATTCCATTTAAAATTGCTAGGTAGATACTGACATAATCAGCTAGTATACTTCCCCATAGCATTTGTTCAATAGCGGTTTCGCCAGCAAGGTTGATGACAGTTGATTTTGGGCGAAGCCCACTTAGCAATCGGTCTGAAACTTCAAATCTTTTTAGAATCTGAGGGTGTTCAAGGTTACTTACAATATCAAAAACAGCAAATGGTTTTTCAACTGGGTGGCTAGTCCATCCAATAAACTCATTGTGATTAAATTCTGGCAATTCGTTCCAAAAAGCTACGTTTTTAGCATTCTCGTTCCAGCTAATCTTCCATTTATATGCAACTGGCGCTGTTAAAGTACCGCCATAAAATATAGCCGTCTTGCCAACTGCCTGCAGTGCTAATTGTTTTGCATAATTATTAGCTGTCGGTGCATCGGCTGCCCATTTAGCGGTTTCGGATTGCAGCCATTCAGCCCTACCTAAAATTTCTTCTAATTTTTCTGATGTTGCAAAGCCGAAATTAGCTAATATTTCGATTAACGCGCACAAATTATAGATAACTGCCATGCGTGGCTGCAAACCAGGCTTTAGTGATGCATATGCAATTTTATATTCGTTTGCAAGATCGATCAATTTTCCACTAGCTGCAATAACTGCAACTTGCGCACCCTTTTTATGGGCTTGTTCAAAACAACTAATTGTTTCTTCAGTGTTACCAGAATAGCTGCTGGTAACCACAAGCGTATTGTGATCAACATATTCAGGTAAATCATACGTACGTGTAACTTCAAACGGAACTTTCAATTCGGTTTTAAGCCAAGATTTTACCAATAATGCAGCCAAGGCTGATCCGCCCATACCAGCTACGACCACATTGCTAATATGGCGTTGGTCATTATCGGAATTACAAATTTCTACCTTAAACTTTGCCTGTTCAAATTGCATACTGGCAACTTTTAGCGCTCCGCTGGGATCACGTTGTAATAGTAGGTTAACATCATCTAACATAGGTTTCTCGCTTTCTTGCTCAATTATGTATATCTATGATACAGTATAAATTAAATAAGTATAAGCATAATCAGGGGTGGGCTATGGATATTCAACCGCAAACGACAAAACCAATCAGCGACGACCAAGAACTGGCAAAAGTTTTAGCCGGTGTATCTCAGGATAGTAACGATTTAAGCTTCGAGGAATCTCCAATTCCAATGCCAACACCTATGCCAACTCCAACTCATATCGAAACCCCAGCACCAGAAGTGCACCATACTGAAACAACTGGCGGTGATGATTTAAGCCACATCAAACAAGATGCATTAACCGAATTACGACCACTCGTCGATAAACTTGATTTAGCACCAGAGGAAAAGTTTGACACTTACCTATTACTACTTCGCAGTTCAGACGACAAAGCCCTAATTGCACCGGCATACGCAGCTGCCCGAAACATCGCTGACGAAGCCCGCCGCGCCCAAGCACTTTTGGACATAATCAAAGAAATTGATTACCTATCTGCACCAGCCACAAACTAGTCTATTTGACAAAAATCGATAATTAATCTATATTTGGCACAAAGCCATGAAAGGGTACCCAGCCCTGGAGCTGTCTGCGAAAAGCAGTACCGGATGCCTAACCGTATAAATAAGGACACTGATGTCGGCATATAGTTGGAGTCAGTTAGTAAGGTTTAAAACAGCGATGTTTTAAACAAAGACAAGATGGTAACGCGATTAACCTCGTTCTTGTCAAACACTAGATTAGTGTTTGGCGGAACGAGTTTTTTATTATTTAAGGGGAAAATATGGCCTACGACAAACAATTACCAAAAAAATCAGACGATATTTCGGGTTGGTACAACGCCCTGATGTTACAAGCAGAATTAGCCGAATACGGTCCTGCTAAAGGCACAATGATATTGCGTCCTTATGGCTATGCAATTTGGGAGTTAGTTCAACAAAAACTAGATGCAGCTTTCAAAGCCAATGGCGTCGAAAACGCTTACTTCCCTATTTTTATACCTGAATCGTTACTACAAAAAGAAGCATCACACTTGGAAGGTTTTTCGCCTGAACTAGCCATAGTTACAATTGGCGGCGGCGAAGTTTTGCAAGAAAAATTAATTATTCGCCCAACCAGCGAAACAATTATGTATGCATCGTACAGTAAATGGGTCAAATCATGGCGCGATTTACCAATTATGATTAACCAATGGAATAACGCTGTACGTTGGGAAAAACGGACTTATCTATTTTTGCGCACGACTGAATTTTTATGGCAAGAAGGTCACACCGCACATGCAACCCACGACGAAGCAATCGTAACTCAAAAATGGGCTATGGGCGCATATGCACAGTTATTCCGCGATCAGTATGCCTTACCAGGTTACATAGGTACCAAATCAGCAACCGAAACGTTTGCCGGTGCCAGTAGCACGATGACATACGAAACATTAATGCCAGGCGGCAAAGCCCTGCAAAGCGCCACATCACACGATTTAGGACAAAATTTTGCACATGCTTTTGACATAAAATTCCAAGATAAGAACAGCAAAACCGAATTCGTCTGGCAAACCAGTTGGGGCCTATCAACTCGATCACTGGGCGGACTATTTATGGTCCATGGCGACGACAAAGGTTTGCGCCTACCACCAGAACTAGCCCCAATTCAAGCGATTATACTGCCAATTCGTGCTGATGATAAATTTATGTCATATGCCGACCAAGTCAAATCACGACTAATCGATAGTAAAGTTCGCGCAAAACTAGACACCCGCGATGGCGAATCATTAGGATTCAAGATTAACAAATGGGAGTTAAAAGGCGTGCCATTACGCATTGAAATTGGTGCCAAGGAACAAGCCGACAACAAAGTTAAAATTGTTCGTCGCGATAACGGTAAAATTGCAATAGTTGACGTCGACAAACTATCTGAAACTGTCGAAAATCTGCTAAAACAAATCCAAGACAACTTATATAAACAAGCTATCGACGCGCTTGAATCAAACACCTATTCAACTGCTGATTATGCCGACTTTAAACAACAAATGTCTGACAGCAAGGGTTTCATTAAGGCCAACTGGTGCGGAAACAATGCCTGCGAATCTATGATTAAACAAGAAACAACCGCAACAACACGCTGCAAAACAGACAGCACTGTTGAAGGCAACTGTATATACTGCGGCAAACCACACGCTTCGGAGTGGTATTTCGCTCAATCATATTAATACGTCATATTATTTCAATTTTTGTTGATTAAAGACTACAATAGAGTTAATGACAACGCGTTTTGCCACACAACCAGAGATTGATGATTGGAATAATTTAGTTATTGCCAATCCTGATGGTGGCAACGTGTTTGCTAGTTATGAATTTGCTATGCAAAAAGAAACTGGTGGATACCGTGCTCACTTTATTATGGTTGATGATTTAGCAGTTACGGTACTTGAAAAAAACGTACCGACCTTCGGAAAATTATGGTATTTGCCAAAAGGTCCGGGTGTAAAATCAACTAAGGATTTGTGGATTGTTCTAGATAAATTGGGACTGTTTGCCAAACAACACGGTGTTTTTGCGATTCGTATCGAACCCGAGCTATCGCGGTCACAACAACCAACTTTGGCTCGACATGGTTTGATTAAGGCTAGACCAATTATTCCAAATCCATCAACTATCACACTTGATATTAGCAACGATCTTAATAAAGTATTGTTAAATATGCCACAAAAAAGCCGTCATGCCATACGCCGGGCCGAACGTGACGGTGTTACGGTCGAATTAGTTGAAGCAAGCCACGAAAACTGTCAAATTATGTTCGATTTGTTGGCCGAAACCGCTGAAGGCCAATTTGGCATTCGCAACTATGAATACTACCGAACTTTTTGGCAAAGGTTTGAAACAGCCGGTCTGGGACAATTATTTTTTGCCTATCATGACAAACAGATTGTAGCTGGTGCATATGCAATGACTTATGGCACCAAAAGCACCTACAAAGACGGCGCCAGCATTCGCAAACGCACAGCATACGGCGCCAGTCACCTGTTGCAATGGCGCATTATCGAGTGGGCAAAATCTCGTGACGTTAAAATTCATGATTTTTGCGGATCACCACCCAGTGATGAAATTAATAATCCCGATCACAAACATTATGGCATTGGTCTGTTTAAAAGTTCTTTCAATAAAACCGTCACCGATTACATCGGCTGTTATGATTTAGTTATCAATCCAACTAAACACAAAATTTGGATTAAATTTGGTGAAAAAGTTGCTCACCGTCTGCATTATTACAAAAAACACGATTCATATTATTAAATCCAGGGGAATTCATGCCTATTATCAACACATACGTCCTGATGTCAGACGCCAAAAATTTTAGTAATGACCAGCCAATCAATCCGTATTACAACAAAGAATCGATTAACTGCGACGTAGCAATTATAGAACATTTAACGTTGCGCGGTTTATTAGAACAATCTGGTATTGATGTAATTTCAGCCCCCTCTCCGACTGGCTGTCAGGATGGCGTTTACACCGCTAACTGGGCATTGGTTCGCGGCGACAAGGCAGTTTTGTCTAGTCTACCAAACGCACGTCAGTCTGAATCAGCCTATGCCGAAAAAGTTCTGACACATCTAGGCAAAGAAGTGATTCACGTTCCCGATGGATTAAAATTTAGTGGCCAAGGCGACGCACTAGCATGTGGCGATTACCTTTTTTGCGGCAGCGGCTATCGCAGCGACGCCGCAGCCCAAAAATTTGCCGCTGAGGCATTGAGATATAAACTTATTCAACTGCAAACCGTGCCCCAAATTGATAACAACGGCAAAATTATCATTAATTCTGCCTCGGGCTGGCCCGACAGCTTTTTTTATGACATCGATTTAGCACTGGCGATTATAAAAGCGCCGATTGACGGACAAAAAGGCCTGATTGCCTATTGTCCCGATGCGTTTACAACAGCCAGCCGCGAACTACTAGAAAGTTTTGATGCCGTCGATAAAATCATCGTATCAATTGACGAAGCCCAAAAAGGTTTTGCAACCAATCTGATTTCAAGTGGCGAAACAGTAATTATGAGTGCTCATGCGCCAGAACTTACAAATGAACTGCGCAATCATGGCTTGACCGTAATTACACCTGAAATTGCCGAACTAGCCAAAGGTGGCGGTTATATTCGTTGTATGACGCTTACTCTTAATTAGTTTTCTTGTTTAGCGATTGCAACATCATGCGCGTAATTTCGATTTCATTCCAAGGATGAACACCGTCGGCGCGTTCAATTGTTTTTTCGTGACCTTTGCCCAGCAACACAACCGTGTCGCCAGGTTGGGCGCTTTCCAGCGCAAATTTTATGGCTTTTTCGCGGTTCAAAATCAAAAACAAATCTTTGTCGACAATTTTACCGGCACTTTTTGAACCTTCAGCAATTTGAGCCAGAATTTGGTTGCCATCGACATCGCGATCATCTTCTTCGGTCAAAACAACCATGTCCGCAAAACGTCCGGCAATTTCGCCTTGTACACCACGTTTTACCTCGTCACGTCGTCCAGCTGATCCAAATACGGCAATTAGTTTACCTTTAGCAACCGATCGTACGCTTCGGAAAAATCTATCAAATGCATCTGATGTCGATGCAAAGTCAACAATTACGGTAAACTTTTGGCCTTCGTTTACAACCGTCATGCGGCCTTCGACACCATCCAATGCCGCAATACCACGTTCAATTTGACCCTTAGTTAGTCCTAATTCTCGCCCAACTGCAACTGCAGCCAATGAATTGCTGACGTTAAATTCGCCTGGGATATTGATGCGGATATTATAAATCTCTTCCCCACCGTCGACTTGGTAGGTCGAATGGTCAACGGCTAATTCTATATTTTTTGCCTGTAATTCACCGCCATTAATGCCATACGAAACAAATCGGGGTGTGCTGTTAGCAAATTTATCAGCATTTGGGTCATCGGCATTTACTATGCCCAATTTGCGGCCATTTTTACTGGCAAGCGTAAATAATCGACGTTTTGCCTCTAAATAATTATCAAAAGTTCCATGATAGTCTAAATGATCATTTGTGACATTTGTAACCACTGCGATTTCGTATGGCACGCCCCATGTGCGATATTGTGCTAACGAATGACTAGATGATTCCAAAACAACCCACTGCACACCGGCACGCTTAAAATCACGCAAACGTTTTTGCAATTTGCCAGCTTGGGCGGTTGTGATGTGTTCAATTTGGGGATTAATGTCGTTGCCAACACCGTACGCGACCGTACTAAGCATGCCGACTTTAAACATCGCGTTGTGCAACATTTTGTGAATCAAAAATGTCGTCGTAGTTTTGCCGTTTGTACCGGTTACACCGATAACGTGCATACCACGCGATGGAAAACCGTACCAAATGTTGGCAATTACAGCTTCGATTAAATGTCCGAATGGTTCAATGCGTCTAAATAATTTTATAGGAATCAGTTTTTTTACAATGTTTCGGATATCAGTCATAGAATTATTATAGCCTATACAACCGAATCGTGATTATTATCAAAAATTAATTTACATATTCAAAAATGCACCGTGTATAAGATATAATGTTGATAACACATGTTCAAAAAATACCAAGGAAAAATGTTTTGCTTTTCACCACCAGTAATGTTGGCGACTTTTTTAATCGAAATTACCTTAGCCGTCTATACATTATGGCGATATAAAATGAGCACCATACGACGATTAGCCGTTGCGATGCTATTAGCACTGGCGACGTTCCAATTGGCTGAATATATGGTTTGTGGTGGACTTGGTTTTACAGGTATCGAATGGGCGCGCGTTGGATATGGGTCAATTACGCTGTTGCCTGCCATTGGAATCCACATGGTAGTTACATTGGCTGGCAAAAACGCCCGCACATTGGTTGGCACCGCATACGCAACCTGTATCGCATTCGTAGCAATATATCTTATTGGTGAAAATGCAGTCAGCGCCAACACTTGCACCGCCAACTACGCCATATTTGATACAATTCGCGCCAGCGTTTGGCCATTTGCAGCCTATTATTACGGCTGGTTATTGATTGGTACTGGTTTGGCATGGCAGTGGAGCAAACAATTACCCGAAAAACGTGGTGCCTTGCGTGCTATGGCCGCAGGATACGCAGCATTTATTTTGCCAACGACAGCATTTAATATCATCGATCCAACAACAACCCGCGGCATCCCATCAATTATGTGCGGATTCGCCGTTATATTTGCAGTCGCATTGGTAGCAAAAGTCCTACCGCAAAGCGCAACAGTCAAAAATTCAATTCAGAACGTTTACGAAAAATTACAATTAAAGTTTTAAGCAGCTTGCAAAAATTTTAGGTATTTAACCGCTGTGCCGTACTGGCCGGCAATTTGTTGTTTACTTAACCAAACTGGTACGTCGTCGTAAAAATAGGCACGAATTGATGAATACTCACAATCCATCCAATCAGCATTCTTAGTATGGATATCCCGACTGACTTTCAGCAACTCGTCTGGTGATATTTTTGTAACTTTATAGTTATTTTCGGATAACAAATCCTCTTCGCCATATCTATTATCAATATATTTGTTATACGCGGTCACGATATTATGCATTAATCGTTCGATGCCACGTTCGTTAGTTTGATTTAGTAATAAACAAAAATGATCCGGTGCTAGGCAATACGCCAAAGCCTGTACCGAATCATTTACTAATATGTATTGTTCCAAAAGTGTTAAAAAATGCCGATAATCGGCATCATTATTGTAAATAATCTTACCGCCAACACCCTCAGCGCGTAATTGATAATAATTTTCCTGAACATTAACGTTAACTACACTACGACTCGGCATAACCCACCCCAATCTTTTTATTACAGATAATAATTATCGTGACGTTAGTTTTAACTCAGTTCTAATTCAGTTTAAGACACGTTAATAAATTTGTAAAGTAATTTTGACAAAAATATAAGATTAATTAAAATTTACAGATACAAAATTATTTTAGACTATGATTTTGTTTATATAATTTATAAAAAGCCAATGCTCATGTTATATTAAGTATATGTCTAAAACCATAAACACAAACAAATCTGTACCACGACAAATATTTAAAGCTTTATTGGTTATTCTATTAACACCGGTTGCTTTGATATTATTGGTGATTCTGTATGTTTTTATATCAGATCCTATCTACAATATGATTGATAAAAATAAATTCACTACCCTAGACTCTCAATCGCGTAGTTTGTATGAACAGATAAAAACAGCATCGAATGGAGTTGATGATTGGAAATATATGGCGGTATGCAGCAACGACTCACAGAACTGGATGATGCCTGAATACAATTGTATAACTTCAATTTCTACAGAAAAAAATATCTCGTCTATTGCAGAATTGAACGCTTTGCATGCGAAGTATTATCCGGTCGTTGAAAAAAGTGATATATGGGCAAAGCATGAACTAGCAAACGCGCAATCATTAGGTGATTTTGGCGAAAAGTTTAATGTCAGTTTGGCATACAATGATTACAAGGAACTAAAGACTAACACAGAGTGCACGTACCAAATACAGCTTAGCCAAATTGAAAAAAATATTAACTACCAAACAGACAATCATAGCTTTGGATCTGCAATCACTGCCGGAGAGGGTGATTTCTTTATTAGTATTAGATGTGATGCTACGGCGCTTGACAAATGGTACGATCTTGTTGACGCTACCAGTACTGTCATCCCTGAAATTTAATAATACGTTTTATTAATAACGTTATAATTAGAACAGCAACAAAGCCGATAAGACCTACTTTGGTGTAGTCAAATAAGTTTTCAGAATTCTGAAGACTGGAGTTCTCGGATAACTCTAGTGTTTTTGGCGACGCGATAGTCGAAACACCCTTCACTTCCTGCCCATCTATAACCACAGCTATATCTTGCGGCTGCTTATTAACGATATCGTTAATTATGGCGTCTATGGACTTAGGCTCTTTGCGTATAATTTGACTCATATCTTTATTAATAATTAGTCTCGGAATTTCATTTTCAATATCTGGGATGTCTGATATATCACTACTGCTATCAGCTGGCTTAGTCTCTACATCAACAACATCTACATCCGTGTTTGCGCCTGTACCCGTGTTGGTATTATCACTAACATCTACTACGCCACCAGTATTATCTTCGACTGGTTGTGGTATTTCCGGCACAACGATAGGTTTCACATATTCGATTACTTGGTATAGATCGATTAATTCGCCCGAATGCGAAGTACCATACAAATGCACCGTATGATAACCTTCTTCTAATTCAACTGGCAAATCAACACTAACATCCAACAAACCATCACTAGACGCCTCAAAATAGCCCAGGGATATAGGATTAGACTTCATCACAACCTCAACAAACGAATTAGGCGCTAATGAGCCAGCCTCTAATATCAACTGTTTTTGACGACCATCAACAGAATCAAGCCTGTCTGATACAAAATCAGTAACTTGCTGCGTAGGATAATCATGATATCCGTCTGGTAGCCAGTACGATGACAGTTCAGGCGCGACAATTGTTAAATCTGGACAAATAACCTCTCCACTTGAGCAACCTCGGCCATTACTAATACCTTCGGTTTCGCGAAAAATTGTATTAGCTGTAAAAATGTGTCCAAACGAATTAGGATGAAAACCTTCTTGCCCAAGAATTTTCATCCAATCAATATTATTCAGCGAATTAATAAGTGCATCATCATCTCCCAACTGTATAGCATTTACCGCACTAGGCGATGAACTACCACACAGTACATTATCGCCATACGCATCCTGTATATTGACGTACTCTATCCCAGCTGCCCTTGCAGCACTAGATATAACCTCGTTTAGATAAACAATTCCTTCATTCATAAATTGTTTTTCGGCATGATTTAGCAAAAAACCTAGATTATACCAACTACAGTCTTTATTTTCGTCAATGATTTTTGGGTAGCCAATAGCATATATTTTAGTATTTGGAGATGCTATATGAATACTTTTGTACGTTTCTACTAATTTACTAAACGTATTTTTTATTTCAATCGCCATCTTTTCTCGACCTTCATCTGTATCCGCAGCGTCACAAGTATCAAGCCCGATGCATGTTCTCAATACCTCCATAAAACCAGCGTCATTACCACCGATGCCGACAGTTATAATAGCCGGTTTATATTCCATTGCGAATGAGTTCTGATGAATACGACCTGGCAAAAAATTATTTTTTGCTTGATTTTGAGCTAGAATTATGTCACTCATAGGTAAGTTCATCTTTCCCGTGCTTAAACGATTACTCTGTCCAAAATAACCTTCATCCTTCCCGATAACATCACTCGTAGTAGCCGCCGAACACGCCACACTCCTCATATATTCAGGACTAATTCCAGACATATTCGCAATCAAATACGGATAAGACCGCGTGCTCAAATGACATTTTTCAAACACATCATTCGTGCCATTCACATAATAATTATCGTCCGTTTCGCCTTCACCACTAGTAAACGAATCACCCATCGCCAAATAATCAATCCTCTGCCGAGTATAGCCTGACGCGCGCAACACAACCTGACGCGATTTACCAACATACGGATAGGCATAAAAGCTCAATTCCCCACCGCTACTATTGAATCTAGGTTGTACGGCATAATAAAAACTTGTGATAAAACTTTCTCGATTGATACTAGCCAACTTGCACGAATTCGTCATATAACCCATTCTGGACACCTCTTCGTCCGTTGCAGAATTTCCGCAGCCATCGACTACGTCCAAGACATTTAAACCAGCATTCAACCCCATCACAGCCACATGCTTGCCGTCATTGCTGGCCGCCAATTCGCTAGTCGGATCCATTCCATAGTTATAGTAAAAAGATAGCGGCGAAATACGTTTCATTTCTAGCGTATTAATATTCAGCAGCCCTATGCCACGCTCTCTAATCTCTACCGCCAACCATTCGCCATTTTCTGATGCGCCTATACCACCCACAGCCCAAGCGACATCACTAACTCCCTTAAAAATATAATCAGGGTTCGACGCGTCAAAATTATATTGTAATGTCGAAACAACATTAGTAGTAATCACCGGTATTAAACGATGTGAAAAATTCTTATATACAACCAACGATCTAACCCAGCCATTAATCAAGTATTGTTTTGTGACCAAAGTGTCGGTACCTGGCAAATACAAACAATTATCGTACTGCCCGCAAACTCCATTCACGCGATACATTTTTGTATCGAACTTAAACCCAACAGCTGCCGGGTATGAAGTACCATTCCCCTCATAAAAAACTCCAAATCTTAACCCTTCACTAGAAGTCATACAAACTTTTTTATCATCTGAATAGCCATCAATTTTTTTGACCGAATAATAATTTGGACAAATCCCAGACGGCATTTCTGAAATATCAGTCGCTGAAAATATAGTTGGTGGAACGTTAGTCCAAGAAATATCCACATCGCCAGTTTCAGCACTAACGACCCCTGATATCGAATTAAACAAAGAAAAAGATAAAACCCCAATCAAAATAATCGCAATAAACACGCGTATTTTAGATATTTTAGCAATCACTATCACCTCAATCCTCGCCTTCCTAATACTCTACATACTACACTCTAAGTTTAATTTCAGCAAGCACAATACTAAATCGAAAAAATGTGATTAACACCATGTAATAGTTACTATTATTTGCAGGATTTAATCCTGCAACAGATATAGAATAATATCAAAAGTCATTTTTAGCTATTTGCTAAATAAAATTTTATCTCTCTAAGAGAGCATCTATAGCCCTCGTAATCGGATAAGAAAACCATATATTCATTAACGGATAAAAACATATCTAGTATCCTATGTGGCGCTATCCAATCCGAAGATAAAACGTTCACAAAATAAGGTAGGCTTGAATAATCATACGTGCGCCATTTTTTTGGATTCAGATGAACGTATCTAGATATATGAAGCACGTAGCCTTCCGTAGTTATAATCGAAGCTTTGTATGTAGACTCAAATATTGTTCCAGTCAATTTATATTTATCATTAAAATATCTACCATAACTTATCGTGACGTTATGCATAAGTTTAGACATTGTTCCTAAATCTACTTGATAGAATATCAAATGGAAATGATTAGGCATGATACAGTAACAATTTAATTCAATCGATCCTCTTAAGCTAACATATGCCCTGCCACTATAATCTTTTTGTTCACTATCACAAAGATATCGTTTAAAAAGGTTTAGAAATACTCGATAATCCTCATCGTCACGAAATATATCCATTTTTCCATGACCACGCGCATAAACGTGATAAAAAGAATTCACAGCGTCATTCCTAACTATATTTCTGCTTGGCATAAGCTTATTATATTATAATTTTAAGTTTTGCAGGATTTGTTTTGCAGGATTTAATCCTGCAACAGATTAAAAACAAGTAAAATCTAGTTAAAATAAATCTGAGTAAAAAACCAAGATATAGTTTAATTAATAATAATACCCGACCGAAGCCGGGTATTATTATCGCCTGAAGCATCTTATGAGAGTACGCAGGCAGGCTAAAAATATATAGTTTTGCTATATATTTCTGACATCAGTATGACAATTTGTTGAAATATTGCAAATCGATTATGTTTTTACTATCAGATTTTTATGACTCATAAAACTCAGTCCTCGAATTTGTGCTAAAATATAACAGATGAAAATACTGGGAATTGAATCTAGTTGTGATGAGACGGCGGCAGCCATTGTTGAAGATGGCCGACGTTTATTAAGTAACGTCGTCAATTCGCAAATCGATATTCATGCCGTTTACGGCGGAGTTGTGCCCGAGGTTGCAGCACGCAGTCACATCGAGGTTATCAACCCAGTTATAAACCAAGCCTTAACAGATGCAAATTGCACCTGGGATGATATTGACGGCATTGCCGTAACTTATGCACCCGGACTAATCGGTTCTTTGTTGATTGGTACCCTAGCCGCTCGAACATTGGCAATCTTAAAAAACAAACCACTGTACCCTATCCACCACGTCGAAGCCCATGTTTATGCCAATTTTTTGAATGAGAAAACACCCGAATTTCCAATGTTGGCATTAATTGTCAGTGGTGGCCATAGTCAGTTGGTACTATTCCGCGATCATGGCGATTACGAGTTACTAGGCCAAACTTGTGATGATGCCGTCGGCGAAGCATTCGACAAAGTCGCCAAAATCATCGGCCTTGCCTACCCTGGTGGCCCATCAATCGCCGCTGCCGCCAAAAACGGCAATCCCCTAGCCTATAAACTGCCTAAATCAAAACTATCTGGCGCATATGACTTTAGCTTTTCAGGGCTAAAAACGGCTGTATTACGGGCCGTTCAAAATGAAGTAGGCGTCGACATTACTTTCCCTTCAACACAGCTTGCAGGGCTTCTAACCGACGCACGGCGCAATGACTTTGCCGCCAGCTTCCAACGAATAGCGGTTGAGACACTAGTCGACAAGACCGAACGTGCATATTTTGACTTCGATGTTAAATCGGTTATCATCGCCGGCGGCGTAGCCGCAAATTCAGAATTACGACGAATTTTATCCGACCGCATCCCTGTTAATATCGACTATGCGCCAATGAATCTATGCACCGACAACGCCGCCATGGTCGCGACAATGGGATATTATTATGCCCTCAAAAACCAGCCAACAAGCCCCTATGATCTAGAGGTTGCCCCTAGTTTATCAATGGCTAAATCCGCCTAGTCTTAGTTATCGCTTAATAATAGATTTAAGCTTGCGAGTTACATTTTTACCCATTGGTAAAATGCGACTATAAATACCGTAAAGTATAGATAATGGACGGTCAAAAGTGCCAGCTAGTAACGTTTCGTCAGTCGACCATCCCTTCTTGAATGTCGTTATGCCACCGTCCAGTAAACCGCCAAAATCATAACGTGACAACTCCCACTCTTTGCATTTGCGGATTGCGTACCATTTTAAAGCGTAATTAGCCCGTAATTGTTGCCCCAATTCGTTCATTCCGCCATAAAGTTCATATGCCGTATCAGCACTAATTGCCAACCATAAAAATGCGATTGGTTGATCGTCAACATAAGCCGCGAACACTGGTGAATGGTCGCCTAATTTGGAATATACGTCATAATAATATTGATCACTATGTAGCGGAAATCCAGCCCGAGTGGCCGTTTCGTGATACACATCCAAACATTTGTCCAATTCTGCCCTACCGCGCACCATTTTGATTTTCATCGACGATTCGGCGGCAGATTTACGAATATATTGGCGAGTCTTTTTCGCCATATCATTCAATAGTTCGGCTTCGTTGCGATTCAAATCCAAGATTATAGTTTGCGCCGGTAAAACATGGTGTTCAGATTGAATCCAGCCTTCGGGAACCGTATATTCAACACTGTCTGGTTCTATCGAAACAACCACAGAATGATAAGTATATTTTACATATTCAGCCAGCTCAGTTAGCAATTCTTCTCTGTTAATCTCGCCAACAACTGGTCCTCGTGGCACATAAGATAGCGATTTGAGAGGCCATGGCAAATGACGAACTAGTACCTGAGCAGCACCAATAGTTTTTTCTTCCTCATCGCGCAAGAATAGACGGTGCGCTTCCCAACCGTGTGCCGATTTTATATCTCCCCAACCCCATAGCTGTATTGGGTGTCCCCCATTTTCTAGCATGTAATCGTCCCACTCGCGTTTATCCAGACACTGTTTGAACATAATCATATACATCTATTATACAACTTATTGAACCATCTTTGTTATTACCAGATTAACCTTTTCCATCTACCACCTACTATCTGCTACCTACCATTTACCGCCTATGATATAATAACAAGTGAAAACAAACACGTGAATTTGGAAAGGTGCTCAAAGGGTTTTCGTAAGAAAATCCTAGGTGATATTTATACTTTTCACGTGGAAATATTAAGATTGAAAGTTCAATTTATTTAATATGAAATTAGCTAAATCCTACGACCCCAACCACTACGAACCAAACATCTATGCTATCTGGGAAAAAAGCGGTGCTTTTGAACCAACAGGGGAAGGTGAGCCTTTTTGTGTGGTCATGCCACCCCCTAATGCCAACGGAAATCTACATATTGGTCATGCGCTAGGTAGCGCGGTCCAAGATATTATGACTCGTTACTACCGCATGCGCGGCCGCGACTCTATTTATATTCCTGGTGCGGACCACGCTGGGTTCGAAACTTGGGTTGTTTACGATCGCATTCTAACAGAGAAGGGGATCAACCGATTTGATTTTTCCCGCGAACAGTTATATAGCCAAGTTTGGGACTTCGTAGACAAGCAGCGTGGCAACATGGAGCTACAGTTACGAGCCCTTGGTGTCAGTGCCAGTTGGAACGATTTAGTTTTTGCACTTGATAAAAAAGTTATCAACACTGTTTACCAAACTTTCAAGAAATTATTAAACGATGGTTTGATTTACAGAGGTGAGCGCATAGTAAATTACAGCACAAAATACCAAACCAGTTATGCCGACATCGAAGTTAACCACAAAAAAGAAAAAGGTACATTGTGGAAAATTGCATACCCAACGTATGACAAAATCGGTGAAATCATTATTGCAACAACGCGTCCCGAAACATTATTTGGCGATATGGCCGTCGCTGTCCACCCTAATGATCCACGCTACAAAAGCCTAATCGGAACAAACGTTCTACTACCATTAACAGATAGAGTAATCCCAATAATTGCTGATGACACCGTCGATCCAGACTTTGGAACCGGCGCAGTTAAAATCACACCCGCCCACGATCTAAACGACTTTGAAATGGGCCAACGCCACAACTTAGAGCGCATTCAAGTTATCAATTTCGACGGCACAATGATGAACGTTCCTCAACAATTTATGGGATTAGATGTCGAAAAAGCCCGAAAACGCACCTTAGCAGCCCTTCAGGCGGATGAATTACTAAGAGGTGAGACAGTAATTGAACATACCGTTGGCTATGACTACAAAAGCGGACTACCAATCCAACCATTAATTAAAGACCAGTGGTTTATCAAAATTCAACCTCTTGCACAACGTGCAAAACAAGCAATATTAGATGGTGAAATCACCTTTACGCCTGAATCAAGCAAACGCGATCTTATCAGATACTATGACCAATTACGCGACTGGAACATTTCACGCCAAATTCCATGGGGAATACCAATTCCGGCGTTCCAAAACGTCAATAACCCCGACGACTGGATTTTTGACGAACGCGTCGATCAAGAAGTCATCACAGTTAACGGCGTCGTTTATAAACGCGAGGAAGACACATTTGACACCTGGTTCAGTAGCGCTCAGTGGCCATTCGTAACTACCGATTACCTAGATTCTGGCAAATTATCCAGATTCTACCCAAATACCGTCATGGAAACTGCTGGAGATATTTTATACGCCTGGATTGCCCGAATGGTTATGCTGGGGCTATACGCAACAGATAAGGTCCCGTTCAAACAAGTTTATTTGCACGGTCTCGTTTTAGACGAAAAAGGCCAAAAGATGAGCAAAAGCAAAGGCAACGTTATCAACCCAATGGAAGCAATTGGCAAATACGGATCCGATGCTCTTCGCCTTGGTTTGATTGCTAATCGCAGTGCCGGCCAAAACCAAGCTTTCAGTTTAGATAGGGTAGTCGCAGGACGCAATTTCTGCAACAAGCTATGGAATATTGCACGATATACCGAAGACAAAGTAGGTGAGGGCTTCAGATACGACCAGCCTGAACCAAAAACATTAGCTGACCACTGGATCATAGGCCAATTAACAGCCGCTATTACTGACGTCGAGCAAAAGATTGAATCCAACCGATTTGCCGAAGCTAGCGACACCGTTTACCATACAATCTGGGATGACGTTGCCGACTGGTACATCGAAGCTAGCAAATTGCAGGACAGTCCTGTTATGCTAGCTTGGGTATTAGACACCAGCCTCAAAATTACACATCCGTTCGCACCATTCGTTACCGAAACCATTTGGCAAACTTTACCATGGCACAATGATATGTTAATGACCACTAAATGGCCCGGCAAAACCAAGTTTGATGACATTGCAGCCGGCGAATTTAACAGATTAAAAAAACTTATTAGCGAAATTCGTTTTGTCACTTCTGAATTACCTGGTAACACCCGCTACGGATTACTGTATCAAAACGACAACCTTGTTGCTGATAATGTCGATCTAATTAAAAAACTTGGCAAATTAAAAGACGTCCAAGCCGTCGAACAAGCCAGGGGACTACGCCTAGCAAACAGTGGACGAGAAGCTTGGTTAGATATTTCAGCAGAAACACTCTACGAACACCAATCAAACCTCGAAACGCGCATTGCTGAAACTAACGCCAACATTATCGCACTAGAGGCCAGACTATCTAATAAAGCCTACGTAGACAAAGCTCCGGCTGCATTAGTTGAAGAATCTAAAACGCAATTAGAACAAAAAAAGACACTTAAAGAGCGCCTTATCCACGAACTAGAAATCCTTAAATAGAAGGCCAAGAATATTCGCTACCAGAGCTACTAGCCATTAAACGGCGGCCTGCAACGTACTTTTTATCGTCCTGATTACGTGGTTGTGTCGCAGGAACCTGTAAATTCAAATTCAAAGTCGAATTAAATGAAGTATTTTCAGCATGAATATACTGTTCAATTGAAGGTAATTTTAGTGGTTCAGCATTAATCCTCTCTGAAGATGTAGGAGATTTAACTGCGATAACTAACGATTTGTCAATCTGGGTATCATGCATAAATACACCAAATACAGCTGTTAGCGAGATAAGGACAGTTATAGGACTAATTAATTCTGCAAACATGATATTTTTTATACTTTTTTTGTTTTTATTGATATAACAGTAGTATATTATCATAAGCTTTTTGTATTGTCAAGTATAGGTTAATCGTAAACTATTCGTGATGGTATGGACGACCGCCGGCAATTTCTTGGGCGCGATATATCTGTTCTGCCAGAATCAGGCGAACTAATTGGTGCGGAAAAACTAATTGAGACAACGACCAGACAAAATCTGACATCTGGTGAACTGTATCATCAACACCGTATGCTCCACCGATAATTATCGCAACATCACGTGAAGTTTCGAGCGGTGTCAGCAAAAGGCTAGATAAACCGGGTGAATCAATGATTTTACCGCGTTCGTCGAGCAAGATTACATAATCATTAGCATTAAGCCTGGATAGTATGCGTTTAGACTCTTCCTGGCGCGCGCTAGCATTCGGAAGCTCTGAATGTGGTAAAAGTACCCATTCAACGACAAAAGGTCGCTTTAAACGCTTTAAATAGCGTTCGATGCCTTCGGCGACCCAAGATTCGTGTTTTTTGCCGACAGCTATGATTCGAATCGACATTACATCCTTAACATTGAAGCGACTCTGGCAAGGGCTTCATGATCTGGTTCGATGTTATGATCTTGGAGCTTTTTCAGATCGTTACTGTGATAAATAGGAATTAGGTGAATGTGAGCATGAGGCACGCCAAAACCTTCAACGATAACACCAACTCGGGTTGAACCGATAATTTCACGAATATGAAAGCCTAGTTTTTTAGAAACTTCCCATATATATGTATAATCGTCAGCCTCTAAATCCCAGATATGATCAACTTGTTTTTTAGGGATAACTAACGTGTGGCCTTCGGACATTGGGTGGACGTCCAAGATAGCGATAACGCGATCATCTTCATAAATTTTATGAGCTGGGATTTCGCCGTTTATGATTCGAGTAAAGATAGATTGTTCTTGCATATCTATGATTATATCAATAATACCCTTAAAAAATACCGATTTTGATATACAATTGAAATACGATGATGACAGGGAACAATCTTAAAGCCCAAAAGGCAATTGACGGTTTTATCGACAAAATTTTTTTACGCTTTATACCTCATAGCGTAAAACCTAACCAGATAACGGTTGTGCGTTTCATTCTGGTTCCGATTGTTTATTTCTTCCTAGTAATCGACAGATTTGATATTGCTTTGGTGATTTTTATAATTGCAGCTTCAACTGATTTTATAGATGGCGCTATGGCCAGAACGCGGGATCAAATTACTGATTTGGGCAAAATTATCGACCCAGTTGCTGATAAATTCTTGATTTTGACGGTGTTATTGTACGTTGGACTGGATTATCTAATCGTTCAAATTTTCGTCGTTTTTATTATTTTGGAATTAATAGCGATATTATTTGGCGCATTTTTCCATTCAAAAGCAGGCCGACCGATTGGCGCAAATGTTTTTGGCAAAATAAAGATGATTTTGCAAAGTTTTAGCGTCGGCATCTTTATATTAGGAATAATGATTCATAACAATTTGTTGATAAATATCTCCAAAGAAATCCTATTTTTGGCACTTATTTTTGCAATAATGTCAGGGCTAGAACATATCAGAGCACGGATTAAAAAACCAGTCGCCTAAAATATTATTGTTTTGTGAATAAAATTGAGTCCATATCGGAGATGCCGTCACCAGTTGAATAATTGGTATAGAAGAAAGGATAGAAAGGGATTTGGTCACTGATATTTTCTTTCAGAAAATTCATCGACCCCGCCTCAGTCGGTGACGTTCGTCATCCGACTTCCGGCCTTGCGAACCGCCGACGTGGCGGTTCTCACCACCGAACAAGGGTTCAAATCCCTTTCGTCTCATCAAATTAAAAATTGACCATAGAGGTCAATTTTTAATTTGGCGGAGAGAAAGGGATTTGAACCCTTGAAGACATTGCTGCCTTACCGCTTTTCGAGAGCGGCCAGTTCAACCACTCCTGCATCTCTCCACTTGTGTTCTATTTTAACAGATATACAAACACAAAGTAATTCGATGGTGTATAAGTTTAAGTATAATCATCTAACTATGGAGTAAGGTTATGGAAGACAAGCAACAAAAAAACTGAAGTTACCGGACAACAAAATGGACTGACTATCGCTGCAATGGTCGTCGGTATAGTGTCACTAACCCTTGGATGGGTGCCTTTCGGTGGGCTGTAAGTAAGGCACTCGGCAAGATATCGGCTTTTGGCCTCCTCCGCTCATTCACGAAAAAATGTAAACACTTATGCAAGGTTCGGTCACAGATAATTTTCTTTCAGAAAATTTCGTGACCCCGCCTCAGTCGGTGACGTTCGTCATCAGGCTTCCGGCCTTGCGAACCGCCGACGTGGCGGTTCTCACCTGCGACTTAACGCCAGTAAACTGGCGAGTCGCAGATTCGAATCTTATGCGAAGCATACCAAAATAAAAACCCCACTAAAAAGTGGGGTTTTTATTTTGGTGAACTCGGCAAGATTCGAACCTGCGACCTTTAGCTCCGCAAGCTAACGCTCTATCCAGCTGAGCTACGAGTCCAAAATGTAGGGTCACGCATATATTCAAGATACCGCGTCATTCGACACGGCCATATCGGATGATATGGTGACACTACTTTTCATGTAACTAGAAGGTGCTTTCATTCGCAAAATTTTTGCGGTGAATATTGGCTATTGTAACACGATGTGACATCTGGCGGTAGAGGTAATCGTCTTAAAGACGTAGTTTGCGTATAATAATGTCAATTAAATCGAGTTTCAACATTTCCATCGGTAATCTGGCACCTAAAATATCGACAATTTCTTCACCGACTTCTTCGGGAAAATAAACCGACACACCCGGCGCAAATCGCTTTATTGGAATTAACATAATTGAATTATGCTGATCGTCTTTGATTAAACTAAATGATTTGAATTCACTAAAATGGTACAAATTTTCACCAACATACAACCCCTGATCGCCACTTAACGTATATTTGATTACTCGAGGTGGGCGACGTGAATAAATTACTACCGCGACTGCCATTACAATAACCAAAACAGAAAAGGTGTACGATTTTAGGAATAAGATATCGACAGCAATAAACGCCAGGGCGACAATCGCGAACAAAATAAACCACAAACCATTTTTTTCTTCATGAATATATTCGCTGGCAGTCCAATGAACTGGTGCGTTTTCGATCTCTGGTTTAGTGCTGGTTGAATCGTCAACATCCACCGAATCATCAACAGGTTCAGGTGTATACATTTCAGATATCTCATCTGTATCTGCTTCATTTTTCCAATAGTTATTTTGTTGTTCAGGTTGCATAGAATTAGTATAACATGAGCAGATTGGTGACAGAAAGTTATGGGGAGGATGGGAGATATCGTTCCACTCCGCGATATAGCAGATCTAACTTCCCGAGCCAAAGATTCGGCGAAGCGAAGCACAGAAAAGAAAGCGCCGAAGGCATTTTCTTTTCAAGCGAACGGAGAAGCGGAACGAAGTGAAGCGATACTCCCGCATTTTCCATCTTGATGGAAAATCAGCGCGGAGTTTGAATTTCCCCACCACCGGTAAATAAAATACCCGACCTTTCGGTCGGGTAATTTATTTTGGCGGAGGAGGGGAGATTCGAACTCCCGCTCCAGGTTTCCCCAGACTAATGATTTAGCAAACCATCCCCTTGAGCCACTTGGGTACCCCTCCGTATAGGCTATTGGCGATTAGAAGTTAGCTATCGGCAACTGCCATATTCTAAATTCCATATTCCAATAGCTACTATCTTAGCATAATCCCAGATGAGAGGCTAGATTATTTCTGCCGATTGGTTACTAATTATTATATGTTTTGGTCCAAATATCAGTAACGTTACCGCCAGTGCTGCTCCAACTAGACCCAAAACCCCAAAAGCCGATTGTATTCCAAACAAATCTGCTAAAACTCCAGCTAGTATCGGCCCGAAAATATAACCTAAATTTGCTGAAAAGTCCTCCAATCCTTCAATTTCAATCTCTGCCAGCGGAGCATCGTTGATGTAATCAGCAAATGACGAGAACACTACTGGTCGAGTTAGCTTTATAAAAAATGATGCCAAAAATATGCTTAAAACTAACACAATTTCGTTTTGAATAAAAAAGAAAAGCGCTAGAATTAACGAACCAGCTAAAAGGCTAGCATAAGCCGTCCTTTTCTTACCATATGATCTCGTCAGAGAGCCCACAAACCAACCAGCAATTAGCACAGGAACGGTGTAAGCTGCCAACAGTAAACCTCCAAATTGTTGATAATTAGTAGATATCGCATAAAGTGGTATCAACGTCCAAAAGAATGCATCTATAATTCGATAGTAAAATGACAAAGCTAATACAGGACGCAATAATCCTCCAAGTTTGCGCCATACACGATACTGAGCCAATATATCCCGGTGTATCAGTGGTTGTTTAAATAAACCGTTTATAACACCATGTCCTCGTATAATGAAAAACAGATAAATAAAAAATATAAATCCCATAAATAATACTATCCAGCTAACTGCAAAAGATCGCCAATCCACTCTTTCAACGATTAAGTAGCCAATAACCAGCGGGCCAATTATGTTTCCCAAGGACTTAAAAATCTGTATTATCCCGAAACTTGATGAATTGTTTTTTGATTTAATGTATTTTGCGACAAAATTAAATACTCCAAACCCATACAAATCATAATAAACACCCCAAACACTCATAGCTAATAGAAACAGCCATAAAGATTTAGTTTGCCATAATAGCAATGGATAAGCAAAACAGATAACAAACATCGCCAAAATTAGACGACGAAAATTTGTTTTTTTAAATATCTTATATATGAAAAAATCAAATGCTGCGCCTGCAACAGATGAAAATCCAATAATAAAACCGATTTCGCTATTAGAAAAACCTTGTTGTTGAATCAAAAGTGGCGTTATGTAACTAATAGCACCATCAAAAAATGCCCAAAACAATACAACCACAGCAAAAACTAACACCAGAGGTAGCTGATCGTTATTTTTTGTAAATATTTTTTTTATTTTTTCGACCATATGTCTTTTTTCGTATCTTGAACTATTTTATCATAATCATCTTGTTGGGAGGAGGTAAAAAACGCCCACCCAACAAACCCTATCTACTTCAAATATGTTTCATAAACATTTTTGACGTCTTTATCACTCCTTCCTGATAGGTTAATGACGACAATATTGTCTTTCTTATACTTTTTCGCTTTGCGTTTGATGTAGGCAATCGCATGTGCAGACTCTAAAGCGGGAATCATACCCTCGGTTCGCGACAAATAAACAAATGCGTCCACTGCTTCGATGTCAATCGCTTCGCTTAACTAATAAGCAGAGGAGCGGAACGGAGTGGATCGATACTCGCGGGCATCAGCTTGTTGATGCGTCCGCCGAGTTCAAATCTAGGCACATCCGATCAAAATAAAATATGACCCGTGTGGTCATATCTTATTTTTGGCGGAGAGGGCGAGATTTGAACTCGCGGTACCATTACTGGCACGGCAGTTTTCAAGACTGCTACCATCAACCACTCGGTCACCTCTCCGTACACGATTTTGTGGTTACGAAAACTATCATAACAGATACAATCGTCTCAGTCGAGAGTTTGACGCGCAATTACCGCCACCCATACATGTTTAGCGCCAGCATCGCGCAATGCCTTGACTGCATATCGAATAGTTGCCCCAGTCGTAATGACATCATCAATCAATAAATAGGGGATGGTTGGATCTAGTTTTTCATTAACCACAAATGCCATCTTTGCCTGAGCTATACGTGTTTTAGCCGACGCCTGGCGCTGTTTCGTGTTCGTCTGACGCTGTACCAACTGTTGGCATTTCAACCCTCTGGCACGTGCGACATACTTTGCAATCAATAACATATGATCGTACCCACGCTCCCGGATACGACTAGATGTCGTAGGGACGGGAACAATTATAGTTTCAGGTGGGAGTTCAGGTAAAACACCAACCAATAAATTCCCAAGCGATCTATATGCCGCCTTAGCCCTCTCAAATTTGTAAAGTCCTACCAATCGTTGCAAAATACCGCTTCGCTCACCAACGACCCAAGCTCGTTCATAAGGCATACGACAAGAGCTACACAGCCACATGGCGCCAGTTGGTCGGTCACACGCCACGCAAACCATTTTTGGCTCACTAGTGATGTTATATTTACAATCGCCGCACAGCAAACAGCCAATTTTGTCGCAACCGCAACAGTGGTGTGGAGCTATTAAAGATAATGCTTTGTCGATCATTGTGATTTTTACGTTTAGACACCCTCGGCAGTTGATTATACCGTATATGTTAGTTATAATGTGATAGACTATTTGTCAATAGAGCCTAGAGAAAGTGGAGGATATCATGGCCCACAAACAAAACGACGATTTATTAATCGAAGACGAGCTGGCAGCAGCTTTTCTAAACGAAGACACACCATCAGAATCAAGTGTAGCTTCAGTTACGGGTGGCGAGAGTTGGGATGATTCAGAAGAAGAATTCCCTGGCCAACTAGCAGTTGATGTATACGAAACCGAAGATAAACTAGTTGTTAAAGCCCGCACAGCAGGCGTTAACAAAGAAGAGTTAGATGTCAGCATTAGCGACGGCATTCTAACTATCAGCGGCACACTAAATAGTGGCGACGACAGCAATGCAATCAACTGGCACATCCAAGAATGTTATTGGGGTGAATTTAACCGAACATTAGCACTACCCGTCAGCGTCAAAGAAGACGAAGTCGAAGCAGTCCTAAAAGACGGCGTACTTACAATCAGCTTTAGCAAGATTCGCCAAGAAGCAGCTAAAAAGATTACTATTCAATAATAGAATCACAAATAAAAAATACGGCCCATGTTGGGCCGTATTTTTTATACAGCCAATTTTGAGTAATAAAAAACCGCCCATATTTCAGGGCGGATATTTTATTTCAATTTACTATTGAGTAATCAATGATGTAAGTACGAAGTTGACGATTGCGTATGCCAATAGGGCAACGATAATACCGATAATCGCGTATAGAATCGTATTCTTTGCATCAGTTACAGCTTTGCTGTCACCAGCAGAGATTGTATAACGAATACCTCCGTAAATAAGCATCAATACGCTGACTGCACCGATAATAAATAGGGCAGCGTTAGTAATAACCTTAAAAATACCGTTATCACCAAATAGGTTCTCTGATTGTCCAGTTCCTTTTGCAGAATCAGCACCATCTTGAATAGTTAATGCACCAGCACTTTGTACTGCAGGCATTGATACGTTGATACCTAGTGCAAGCACAGGCACAGCTAGCAATCCAGCAAGCATGATTTTTATTGATTTTTTCATTATTTTAAATCCTTTCATTAGTTCTTACTTTATTTATAACAGATTCCACGATACTTGTTAAGGTCTAATTTGTTTCAAGCCCCTTTTTTTGTATTACTTAACGAACTGCGCAACCACGAAATTAACGACGGCATATGACATTATCGCCACAATTAGACCAATCACCGCATACATCAAGGTATCTTTTGCAGCCTGTACGGCCTTTGCTTCACCATGAGATGTCGTATACCTAATACCAGACACGATAATCGTTATTACTGACACCGTTCCCAAGACAAACAGCAACACATTAACGATAGTCTTGATATACGTTGATAGATTGTCGGTTTTTGTACTAGTACAAACAGCGCTTGTTGATCCGTCCTCACATGTTTGAAATACATTTATCGCACCGACTGTTGTTGGCAAGGCAACTAACCCAAAACTCATAACAAGCCCTAATGTTAGTATAATGTTCTTAATTTTACTCATTAGAATCTCCCCAATACAAATTGTGTTATTACGAATGCGCCGATAATCACTATAAGCCCGATAACTGCATACAATATCGTGTTTTTAGATTTTTCAACTTCACCTGGGCTACCACCGGATATTGTATACATGTAACCACCAATGATTATGGTTATGACAGCGATAATACCAGCCGCTGTATATACCATGCCAAGTACGCTGGCTGTAATCTCAGTAGCAGTGCCTGATGGCAACCCAAACGCGCCAGAATTATTAGTGATACCACCGGCGATAAAGTTAACGACCGCAACAGATCCAAATGATATTGCCAGTCCAACCACTGCATTTCGAATCGTTATCTGGCCCTCTGCGATTTCAGCAGGTTTACCACGTCCAGTCATCAATAAGAAACCACCGTATATAATGTAGCCGACTGACAAGTAGCCAACAATCATCAATGCAATATCAAGAACGTTCAAAATTATAGTCCAGATAAACACACTTAAGCCTTTGTCCATTGTTATCTCACATTTTGGCGCGCCAGATGTTAGCCCTCTATACCAAGTAGGAAAGCCCAAAAAAACAGAATCTTGATTACAATCAGATTTTTCAGCTGCAAACACAGTTTGAGGTGCCGCAATTGCGAATAAGGCACCGCCAGCAGTGGCGACAATAGCGAGTGATACAATCCAATTCTTTATATTTTTCATATTCAATAACCCCATTGTTTTAAAGCAATCCGCCCGGTATCAAGAAATTCAAGAAGGAATACATCAATGCATACGCCACTAATCCGATAATAACGTTAAAAATAATCGTTTTCGCTTGTTTTGTTTGATCCATACTTCCACCAGCGGTAGTATAAAGTATCGAACCGTATACAACCCCTCCGACAGCCGCTACACCGATACCAGCAGTTAAAATATTAATCACTAACAACAATATACCCCATACACCAGACTGTGTAGGATCTGCGTTGTCTCCGCCCTGTTGGTCGCAGCCGATAATCGACGTCGGAACTCCTCCGCAAGAAGTTTCAGCAGAAACTAGTTGACCCAACATTATGCCACCAACCCCAATCAGTAGGGCAAAGATTAATAGTGTTTGTTTTATTTTCATACCTATCTATAAAATACGATATTTATCGGTTCTTAGCAAGTATTATCGATAAAAATCTCCATAACGCTATTGCTTTTTATTGGTTTTTAGTGTATAAATAGGAATAACGTAACAATAAAAAACAAAAAGGAAGTTAAATTATTATGTCACCCAACAAAAATGTAAATTCTTTGAATTACAGTAATGAAAAAACAGATGCCAAATCCGAAAAAGGTTTTACAAAAACACAAAAGCTCATTGCCTCTGTTGCATTGGGTGCGGCTATGTTTATTGGCGGACTCTCTCTTGTCAAAGAGGAACAACAATTCCCTGATGGGTACCAAAATATTCCAAAACCCGAAATGTATTTGCAAGCAACTAACTCTGTCATACCCGGCGAGGCGTCTGTCGAACAAGAGCCCGTAGCAGAACTAAAGGGGCCTTATGTCGAAGCATCTCATTCTGTACTGGTTCCTGCCGACACGACAGAACAAGCCCCTACGGTGGCCCGAGTTACCGAACCTAACTACACAGAATCCGAACAAGCAGCCATAGCAGCACCAGCCAAATAACCTTAAGTAATATAACATCACGTATAAAACTCAAGACCTTTGCAACATGCTGATCGGCACTCGCATCTGTATGCCTAAGTGTACTCGTTTTTGGTTGTAATAGTCTAGATAAGCGGTTAGCTTATCTTGCTGGCGGGAGAGCGGAAC
>Ga0210050_1000270_pt1 | contig 71638 bp, 85 predicted proteins | sample CryGey132114_all_FD_185463 | JGI IMG/M metagenome (GOLD analysis project Ga0210050, IMG submission 185463) | Groundwater microbial communities from aquifer - Crystal Geyser CG22_combo_CG10-13_8/21/14_all (SPAdes) (version 2) | ecosystem: Environmental > Aquatic > Deep subsurface > Groundwater ... | reverse complement strand
GGAAGTGATGAAGAACCTGCTGTTTGCCCAAAATGTAAAAGCCCATATTGGAATAAACCAAGAAAACGAAAAATAAAGAAACATTAATTTTTTTGAGCTAAATAACTCCCTTTAACGTTACAATGTATCATTAGTATCTGTTAGAAATTATCTTACAGCAACTTATTGCGATGCTCGCCTCAGCAATGTATTCCTCGTTATCTGTTAGGCAAACCTGTCCCTTGTGGTTAAGATCCCCAGGATAAACATCCCATTGCTCCTGCCTGGAATCATTGCTAGTAACCATAATGTCACATCCCGTTTTCTTATATCCTTTTGAACATCCTAAGCCCCACCATTCCCCGCCTTCTTCAGGTCCAAGTTCAGATGCATTCCCTATAGGAATAATGGTCCCTGGCTTGCCTGAAATCATTCTTACAAGAGGGGCATCATTGCCCATTCTGGTCGCATAAACGCAATCAAGACTGAGCCCAACATCCGGTTTGATTAACAAAGTAGGATCTTCCAAATCCTGGGCATAAACTACAAAAAAACCTCCAATCAAAAGCACTAATCCAAGAATTCCAAAAAAATATTTCTTTTCCAGATTAATGTTAACATTCATAAAAATATATAGCTCAGAAGTTTATAAAATATGGCAGTCTTAGACCATACTACAATAATCAGAAGCTTCCTGAACTAGTGCAGCAAATCTTCAGAGGATAATTATTTGCATCCCGAGATTCTAAGTGAGCATTCCTTTCTCCAGTCAAAGAAGCAATTTCTTCTTCATCCGCAAGGCATTCAGCTCTTGAAGTGCATTGCAAGTCCCCATAACATACAGGAAGATTATAATCTCCTGAAAAAACTTCAGGTGCTTCTGCATGTGAGTTAAAGCTCTTTATCAACCTTAAAACAAGGTTATTTTCCTCTCCTGAATTGCCGGAACATTGATGTGGATCTCTGTTTCCAAAGTCAAACATCTCTCCAAATATCTCATTGTAACACACCTTCAAAGAATAAACTGTCTCATTCCATAAAGCACCATGTGTATTCTCTTCTCCATATAGCCTCATAATTATTTGTCCGTCATCACATATATTTCTCTTTGAAGAGCCACCACCCCCGTTTCCTCCGCCACGATAAGTCCTGTTGTTCTCATAATTGATAGGGTTATATCCATATTCATTATTATTCAAGTTAGAATTATCGTAATTACCAAGGCCCGTATAATTATAATAATCTCTTGATGGGTTAGGTTCGGGATCTTCCTCAGAAGTGTAAACCCTTACAAGCAAAAACATGGAAACAACAATCAACAGGAGCAATAAAATAGCTAAAACGATAACTGAAATCTTATCTTTGCTATTCATTTTAATTAGCCGCAATCTTGCAACAAACGATGCTTAACCCAGCACTTGCATTATATTCTTCATCATCGGTTACACAACCTTGTCCATCACTAGTAGAAGTAACATCAGAATCGATAGATTCACCTGTAAAATCAGCTAAATAACATCCAGTCTTCTTGTAATCATTAACACATCCAAGTCCCCACTTCTCGTCAAATCCTCCCCCAATTCCTATACTCTCAATAGCACTGGCATCCCCTGAAATAATAACCGGTTCTTCTCCAGCATTTCTAATCGCGTAAGTACAATCTAATTTTATATCCAACTCTCCAACACTATGCCCAAAAACCTCTGGCTCATTAGTGCCGTAAGCGTAAACTGCAAAAATTCCTGTAATCAGAAATAAAGCTCCTAAAATCGTAAAGAAATATCTTTTCTCAATACTAATGTTAAACTCCATATATTTGTTGTCATTTTATAGTTTATAAAGATTATTATAGTAAGATTAAAGAGAACTTTAGTAACTTTTCGCTATGTAAGCCCAATACTTCGCCTTCTCATCACAAACAACACAATCTCCCAATTTTGCCGACTGATTATCAGGAATGTTCAATACCTTCGCCCCTGTCTTTGCCTTCAAATCATCTTCACACTCCAAGATTCCACATAAAGGAGAGAACGCAATCTTCTTTCCAAGAATCGCCTTTTCCAATTCCTTCATATTTTTACATTCAACAATATTATCATACAATAATTTCTTAGCCCCCTCAAAGAGATTATCCTGTATCTCTTCCAAAACCCTTGAAATATATTTATCCAAATCCTTCAATTTAACACTTTCCTTCTTTCCAGTATCCCTTCTGGAAACAACAACCTCTTTCTTAGCCAGGTCTTTAGGCCCTATTTCAATTCTCAATGGAATCCCCTTCATCTCCCATTCTGCAAACTTATTTCCTGGCTTATATCCTTCCCTGTCGTCTAATAATGCATCATATTTTCTAAGCTTCCCTTCAATCTCCCTGCCTGCCTTCAATACTTTTTCTTTAGAATCCTCAAAGATAATAGGGACTATCACAACTTTATTAGAAGCCATTTTAGGAGGCAATATCAATCCTTTAGAATCTGAATGGATTGCAAACATCACTCCAAGCATTCTTGTAGAAATTGCAAAAGTATTCTGCCATGCATATTTCTTCTTCTCATCCTTGTCTAGGAACTGAATGTCGTACGCTTTCGCAAAATGCTGCCCGTCATGATGAAAGTCGGGCCCTTGTATTGCTTTCCCGTTAGGCATAAAAAATTCCAGGCTTGTCGAATATTCTGCGCCTGCGAATTTCTCTTTCTCGCTCTTTCTCCCAATAAGAGAAGGCAAAGCAAGAAACTTCTCGCAAACATCTCTGTAAATTCCTATTACCTGCTTTTCCTCTGCTTTTGCCTCTTTCTCTGTCGCATAAACAGTATGCCCTTCATTCCACAAAAATTCCCTTGTCCTTAAAAAAGGAACAGGATGCTTGAATTCCCAGCGCACAACGTTATTCCACTGGTTATACTTCAAAGGCAAATCCCTCCAGCTCCTTATCCATTTAGAATAAGATTCATACATTATTGTCTCACTTGTTGGCCTAATAGCAAGCCTTTCAGACAGCTTGGAATCTCCTGCTTCAGTGACCCACGCAACTTCCGGTTTAAAACCAGCAGTATGCTCTTTCAACTTGTCAAATAACCTTTCAGGAATAAGCAATGGAAAATAAACATTCTGAATTCCAAGTCTCTTAAATCTCTTATCCACTTCCTCCCTAATTTTCTCCCATATTGCATAGGCCCCGGGCTTGTAAACAATCATCCCTGAAACAGACGAATAGTCGGCCAGGTCCGCTTTCAGCATTATCTGCGTAAACCATTCAGAAAAATCATCCTTTTCAGCAACAATGCCCTTCTCATTCTTGGCCATAAGCTAATCTAGGATTATCCGTTATTAAAAGTTACGTTAGAACGTGAAACAGCAAAAGTTTATAAGTGAGAGGAAGGTTTGTTTTTTATGAAGAAAAGATACCTCGGAATTACCGCAGGGGCACTTGCCTTAGGGGCAACACTTGGAGGTTACCTTTTCCTAAATAAAGAGATAGAAAGAGAAACTCCATTAGAATTGGCCAGGAGAGACTCTATCCAGGATGTTTCTGGAATAAAGCATGAACCAAAAACTCTGGCCTACCTTTTGGATTTTCATGGTACAAGGCCTCAAATATCTTCCCAGAATCCAGACACATACAGTGACGCATTATGGAAAAATCCAACATGGGATGTTGTAGCTTTCTACGACTTGCCAAAGAATTTTGAGAGAGGATTCAATGAAAGCATGGAAGGAATAAGAACAGGCAGATATCCTGTCGTGAGTGTCTATATAAGGCCTGATTTAGAAAGAAAATTAGAAGATAATCTTGAACTAAGGAAAAAGCTGAGAGAATATCTCGGGGCATCAGCAGATACAGAGTATAGAATAATGACCCCAGAACAATCAAAAGTTAATGCCTCAGACGTATTCGATTTCTTTGATCATAAAGCTACTAATTAAAATTACATACATCTATTTGCATTGCACCATTGAGTAGGGCACCTTAAGGTTGGAACCCATGTTCCTGCTGGGCCACAAGTGTATTCACATGCACCTACATCAAGTGGGAGCTCAAATTCCATACATGCAAGTTGTCCAGGAGTGCAGGCCCCTAGCTTAGCAGGGCATTTTGGCGGAGCAACTGGAGCTGGTTTTGGTTTTCCCCAAAGAGCAAAATAATTACCGTTATTCTGGCTTTCAATCTGCCCATTAAGAATTACACTAAGAAGCTCTTCTGAAGCTCTTGTTTCTTCTGGATTCAGGCTAGAGGCTATAGTCTTGCCCTCTTCTGTCCCTCTGGCTACATCCAAAAAATTTTCATTCGAAAAAGAGGAGAGGGTTTCTCTGTTCTCTGTAGAAAGAACCGCTAAGCCCGAGTAAATAATTCCAAGCAAAGTTTCATCAGAAAGCTGCGATGTATAATAGTCAGCATTCTTGACATATTGCTTCAGGTCAAACTTCCCTGCGTAAGCAAAAGAAGCAAAAGATGAAAAAACAAGAACTCCGACAAGTAAGATTCCAACGATTAAGGATTCCTTGGTTAGCGATCTCTTAACTCCTAAACTCATCAAAAACGCTAGTTTTCTTCTTTTAAATACTTTATTGTGGTAAATCAAACAAGTTTAATTCTTCTTATAACCCTGTGAAATGGAATTATAACAAAATATAAAGAGAAAAGAGTTAGAAGAATTATAAATGCTGTCCAGGAGAAAGTATAAAAGAGACCAGCAGCACTATTCAGCACTGGAGCACAGAAATAATGAGAGCAGTTTATGTTATACTCCCTTCCCACAAAATAAGAAAGGACCATTATAATAATTATAGAGATTACAAGGTAAATTACTGACTTTTTATCAGGTCTTTCCGGTTTAAAAAAGAAAAGCAAAACAATGGAAAGAGGGACCGTAACGGTATGCCTCAAAAAAGTCAGAATCATAAAATAAAGAGGTTGGCCTGCATAAAAATCATTTAGACCAAAGAAAGACTGACCAGAAATCAAGAAGTTTGCCCAATCAAGTATCCAGGGGGTTTGGAAAAATATACCCATTGCAGAAAAGAAATAAATCTTTTTGAGGGATTTTTGGAAACAAGCTATGGCAAGAAAAGCCACGGTAAAGTTGCAGAACCATAGGCTTGAAGAATAATCCCCTTCTGAAAAAGCCAGAGCTGTGTAGATAACCCAGAATATTGCCAGAATATATCCTATTATTTTAAAGCCAAGGTCTCTCTTCCAAATTTTTCTCATTTTTCTTATGGGCCCAAGAGGAATTGAACCCCTATCTTCAGGTCCGAGGCCTGACATTCTATCCATTAAACTATGGGCCCAATAAAAAGAGCCAAATGCAGTTTTTTAAACTTGCCTATCTAGAATTCCTTCGTTCCATCGCCCTCTTAACTCTCTCCTGGGCAATCTTCATTCCTGCTTCTCTTGGAGTAATCTTCTTCTCAAAAGCGGTCTTTAGAACCAAGTCGGTATTATCACGCAGTTTTTTTCTCACAAGCTCATGCATATACTCGGGGCCCTTGCCTATATATTCGGCATAACTCGAAATAACTCCGCCAGCATTTGCAACAAAATCAGGAATAATCAATATCCTTTTGGACAATTTTTCCTCAACATCAAGGGGCATCGGTATGTTAGCAGCTTCAACAATTATCTTTGCCTTTACTTTATTCATATTACCCTTATTGATAACATCAGGCAATGCGGCAGGGATTAAAACATCAACAGGCAATTCAAATATCTTTTCTCCTGGCAGTTTCTTCCCATTTCCAAAAATAACACTTCCTTTATCCATCTTAATTTTCATAACTTCATGATATTTCAGACCGGAAGGATTATACAAAACTCCCTTGCTATCGCTAACTGCAACAATCTTTGCACCCATCTCTTCCAATTTTTTGAATGTAAATGTTCCTACATTCCCAAAGCCCTCGATAGCAACTGTCGCTTCATTAACTGGAATTTTGGCATGCTTCAGGGCTATTTCAGTGGAGTGCGCAACACCATATCCTGTACTTCCAAGTTCATGTGGCAGCCCGCAGACCTTTTTCCTGAACAACTTTTTTCTGCAGAAAGCTAATGGCTTTCCTGTAGCAGAATTGAAATGTCCATTTTCCCTTACATAAATTTCCATTTCTTTCTCGGATGTGTTTATATCTGGAGCAGAAACATACTGGCTGGGAGATTCATTTCTTATTGCTCTGGCAAATGCTTTGATAAATTCTCCTTTCTTCTTCCCGTCTTTCTTAGAATCAAATATTATTCCGCTCTTTCCGCCTCCAAAAGGCAATCCTGCAAGAGCGCACTTCCATGTCATTGCCCTTGCCAGTCTGAATACTTCTTTTACGTCCACGCTAGAAGTCATCCTGATTCCACCTTTTGCAGGCCCAAGTGCAGTATTATCAATTACTGTAAAACCCCTCATGCCGGTCTTAGGATCGTATACCTCAACAATTTTTTCAGGGCCCCATTCATCAGTGAACTGGAGTATATCAATTTCTTTTTCCATTAAAAAATATGGAATAGCGGGTATTTAAAATCTTCTCTGGCTACTTAAAAAACTTCCTTACTGCACCCTTAAGATTTTTTTCATGTGCCTGCAAATAGATTCCGGCAATTATTAGGATTACTCCTCCAGTAATAACTCTAACATTCAAATCCTCTCCCAATATGATAAATGCCCCGATTATTCCGGCAAGGGGCATGGATATCATTATAACTATCGAGCTTATTTCAGCACCAATTTTCTCCAAAGCCAGATTATGGAAAAGATAAGTTACTCCTGTAGACAGTATTCCAAGTCCAAGAACATACCACATCACACTGCCGGATAGGTTTCCTAATCCATAGATAAAAGGAAAGGGCAGCAAAATCAGGGTAGCGAAGAGGAAGAACCAAATTATAGCTCCTATTTTATGCTCTCTATTTTCCTTTCTCATCAATATAATAAGAACGGAATACAATGCCGCCTGCCCGAGAGCGAGATAGTTTCCAAGGGCATTCTCCCCAAATCTGAAAGGATTTATGATTGCAATCCCCACTATACCAACGATTAAAGTGATTATCTTTGTTTTTGTTATTTTTTCGTTCAAAAATAAAGCTGCTAGTATTAAAACAATAAAAGGAGAGAAATTAGTAATTAGCACAACATTCTGCACCGGCACAAAAAGGTTTGCTGCAACAAATAATGTAAAAGTCACAGTCATCACGACAGCGACAATGAAGAAATGCCTCAAGTCTCTTCTATTGACCTTATACCAATTCTTATCAAGAAAAGGCACAACAATTAAAACCAGGATGAAAGCAAAAAACATCCTGTAAAACATCAGAGTCATCACAGGCACATTACCTCCGATAAGTTTTACAAAGATTCCGATGATGCCTGCAAGAGCTCCTGCAATGATAAGATAAATATAATTTTTCACGCCTGCCATTTCAATCCAGGGATATGTAGATTAAAAGCTTATTTGCCGCTTTCGGCGTTCTGCAAGCCGCTCTGTAACCCGTTCTATGTGCTGCTCTATGTCTGCAAAAGTTGCGCCCCTATGAAGTTTTCTAAGCACAGCAGGTATTACCTCATCAGGTATGTCTTAACCATTTTTTCTGGCATAATGCGCCTTCAAGGTGTCTATAGCATTATTATAAAGAGAAGGCGAAAAATCAGTCCCGAACCCTCTATTGAGCCGGGTTGCGAGAGTGTCATAATCTACGGTAGTCATTAAAATACAATCAGCTTTAAGGGTTTTAAATAGTTTTCGCTAATGTAATCTGCAAAAGTTTCAATAGTTCAAATAAAATCAATCAAATTCTGCTGCCTCTCCGCAAAAGTCCTTGATTGTTTCTGCTGTCCTTTTATCTATTTTTTCTGCTCCGTCCGATGTATAAAAAGGATGTCCTTCTGGAAAGTGTGATATTCTTATATCCGTTTGCCTTTGCAGTAACTCAAGCGCCCCGAATAGCATTAAGTCATTAGGGCAATAATGGAGGTCATGGCCTCGGCCAGGAAGATTGCCCAGGACATATGTTCTTGGAGACATAGGAAAATCCATAGCGATACTCGGTATTTGTCCTCTGCTATGTACCCAAAGTTCTTTTGGAGCTGAACCAACGTAAACAGTTCTGACCATAAGGGATTATTGGCTTTGGATATTTAAATAATTATATTCCTGCATTCAACTAAGGCAATGATTCGGAGGGCTTTTCAGGAACTCTCCTAAAACCTTTATCCCTTGTTCGATATCATTCTTAGAAGCAACACTTACAGCAGTATGCAGATTTCCTACAGGAACGCCAAATACCGCTGAAGGGATACCGCCTTTGGCGACGAATACAGAGGTTGCATCTGTAGTCCCTGATTCGCTGACCTCTAATTGGAGCTTGACTTTTGCCCTTCTTGCTGCTTTCTCTATGCCTTCAACAAGGCATTTATTGGCAATCATCTCCGCGTCTTTGACAGTAAGAACAGGTCCATTTCTTAAGGATATTGAATCATCAAAGCTGTTATGCGGCGTGACATCGACAGCAATTGCATAGTCAGGGCTCAAATTAAATACGCTGACTTCAGACCCATATAGTCCTACTTCCTCTTGTACAGTGAAGACAAAGACGACTTCATGCCTTGTTTTCAAAGTCCTCATGACCTCAAGAAGCATATAACACCCTATCCTGTCATCGAGGGCTTTCCCGCCGATTATGTTCTCATTTCCTAAATGGCAGTAATTAGAGCTCTCTGTGAAATGTACATAGCTTCCGACTTCCACTCCTGCAGCCAAAATTTCTTTTTTTGTAAGCCCGGTAAAGATGAATAGTTCATCCATTGAAAGATTCTTTTTTAGGTCTTGAGAATCTAAAACTTCTGTAGTTGTTATCAGCCCGCCAATTCTTTTCCTTGTTCTTGTTTTAATATGGACCTTTTGCCCAATGAGGATGTAAGGGTCGATGCCTCCGATAGGGCTTATAGAAATCTTGCCGTCCTTGCTTATAGAGCTGACCATCATCCCAATCTCATCCATGTGTGCCATCAGCATCACAACAGGTTTTATCCCTTTCTTGATAGCTATAACATTCCCAAGCTTGTCAACTTTTACATTTTTCACATATTTCTTAACTTCTTTTATGATAAAATCTCTGACTTCTTTTTCATCACTGCTCACCCCGCTGATGTTAATAAGCTTCGATAGTAAACTCTCTTTTGGCATTTTTTCCCTCTATAATCAAATAAACAAGAATTCTATTTAAATCTTCTTAATCAGCTCACGCTTTCATCATTAATCTGGCACCTTTCAAAGGGAGGAAGAGGTTCTTCCTTCCATCTGCAAATTTTTTCATACTTTTCCAATAAAGCGTTGTGCGAATTTATGGACTCTGTGCACTTATTCTCATCCTCAATCAACTTCTTCTTGATTTCAGAACAATCTATCTGCTCCAAAAGACATAATTCATACTCCGAGCATTTTTCAGAAGCTATCCTGCAATTGGTCTCTACCAGCCATTTTGAGACTTGGAACCTAAGTTCAGGCAGATTGCATTCATTGCTTGAATCAGGAAGCAGGTTTTCGTACTCATTAAGCACGCCCAAATCAGATTTAGGGCTAAGCTCTGGCTTACGGATATTGTAACCTATTACTCCTGAAACAGCGATAGCGATGACAAATAAGCTTATCACCCATAATGGAATGATTGTTCCTTCCCTTCTTATCATAAAAAAATAAAGTGCTGCTTATTTATAAATCAACCTTTACTTCCCAAAATTTCTTTTTCTTCTGGAAAATTCTTCTATTGCATCCTTCATATCTTCTGCACTGAAGTCTGGAAAATATTTGTCGCAAAAATAAAGCTCTGCATACACCGACTGGAAAGGCATTAACCCTGATGTCCTTTTCTCCCCTGAAGTCCTTATTATCAGGTCTACATCAGGAACCTCTGCATTATCGAGATATTTAGCAAATTCTTTTTCATCCACCTTCTTTTTTTTGTCTTTTATTATATTGTTCACAGCCCTTACTATCTCATCTCTTCCCCCATAGTCTAGGCAAAGCTGGATGTTAAAATCCTTGAAGTTCTTGCTTTCTTTTTCCAGGATGCTGATTGCCTCTAGAAGTTTTTTTGGCAGCCTGTCTTTTCTTCCAAAATGCCTGAACCTTGTCTTGTCCTTGGCCAAATCAGCCCTGAACCTTTCAAAATTGCTTAATATCAGGCTGAAAACAGAATTTATCTCTATCTTAGGCCTTCTCCAGTTCTCAGTAGAAAATCCCCAGAGAGAGACATATTTGATTCCTGCCTCTTTAGCCTCGTCAAAAAGAGACTTAAGGTGGTTGTAATTGCCTCCGCTTAATACTCCCTGGAAGCTCTTCAAGCCATTTTTCCTGGCCCACCTTCTATTCCCATCAGGGATGATTACAACATGATTTGGAATTATTTTTTTCATCCTATCTTTTCTTTGAGTCCCTCTTTAAACCTTTCCAAATCCTTGCTTTTAACTCTTACTCCTACAGCGTCCAGATGCCCTCCGCCGGTTGCTCCCTCAAATTCAGGAAGTACTTTTTCTATCAGATCCCTCACATTCTTTCCCCTAAGAGAAATATTGACAACTCCTCCATTGTCATAAGCAACAACGATTATTTTGTCTGGGTTGTGATAATAGAGCTCGTTTGATATCTCTGAGCTTATGCTTAAATCCCCTGAATAGGAAAAAAACAAAAGTTTCTCATCATTCTTTTGCCTTGATTTTTTAATAAGGAAATCATATTTCTTCTTTATTTCCCTATACTTTTTTCCGAAACTGCTGTAAGAATCCATGTCGGACATCAGCTCGTCCGGAGACTTGCATGAAACAAGAAAATTTTGTAAGGCAACAACATTCGTAATGCTGTCCTTCAGTCCAAAAGCCAGGGCTCTTGCAAGCAACCCTATCCCAGTCTTGTAATAAGCATCAAAAGGCCTTTTAATTTCCTTTTTTGCGCCCCAAAAGTCCCTGTGTCTTTTTGCAAATTCTTCATGAAAGTCAGGAAGATGATTATCAGCTATGCATCCAATCATAGCAATCCACATATCCTCTTTTCTCTTTGTGACCTCATAACAGATTCTTGTGACTGGCTCTCCTTCCTTGCTTCCCTGTTTTGAAGAATTGTAAGAAAAGACACCTTTATGGTTTTCGTCAATATCATGATGATCTATCCAGACAATTGGAATCCCCATATTATCCATCTCCCTGACAAACTTTTCCCCAAGTGATGGCTTGTCAAGAACAAAAATATAATCTGCCTTGAGCTCCTGAACTTTTCTCATATATCCGAGATCTATATCGGGATGGGTTCTTATTGCAACGCCTCTTCCCCTTCCTAGGTATCTTCTAAGAATAATATAACTACACAGCCCATCAGCATCATTGTCGTAAAAGAAAACCGGATTTTGGGCATTTTCCAAATGCTCTTTAATCTCCCTGATTCCATCCTCGTCAAGCATCCAACAATTTCATAAGCCAGATATTTAAGTCTAACGATGCGATTTAGGACAACAATCTTTATAAATTAAAATTGGATATAAAAAATATGAACAAATGGTCTGAACTTTTGCTTGGATTGATTCTGATTATAATTCCTATAGTGATTGCATGGTATTCACAATCATGGCCGGGATGGGATTTCTGGAGCGCTGCAGGCACATTCTTTAAAGGCGGTTTATTCTGGTTTATTGTCATAATAGGCGTTCTTTTCGTTCTTCTTGGCATTTCTGATTTGAAAGGATGACTTCTGAAAACAAAAGACCCTTACCTGAAGCCATAAGAAAAGGATTGATGGATCCTAAAAGATGGGAAGGCATTCCGCAGTATGAATCTCTTCTTGACAGGCTTGTAAAAACCTTTCCTCCTGATCTAATCGAGAGGGTAGTGAATGATATTGATTCCATGTATCAGGATTCAAATCCTCCAACAAGAGAACAGCTTGAGAAAAGATTGGAAGGCAACACGGACATCACTTATGTTACTGCAATGAAGCTTGAATATAATTTAAGAATGAGAAAACAAGATTTATAATCCCGTTCTCCTTACCCCTTGAATGAAAAGAGGCAATAATTATATTCTCCAGCAAACCTTGCTTTCTAATGAAAGGACCCTTTTATCATTCATAAGGACTGCAATGGCTTCCCTTATTTTCGGATTTGCCCTGCTGCAATTCGGCTCGTCAGTGCCAAAACTAATATCAATAGGATATTCAGCACTCGCAGTCGGGATAATATTCATCCTTGTAGGCCTGACACATTACCATATAAACAAGGACAAAATCCTGGGTAAAAGGCAATAATCCATAAATACTTGCAATTTTCTTCCTGTATATGCTCCCATGTAAAATCTGCGGCCAGGAAAACTGCAAGAAGCATTCCTTTTTGCTTCCAAGTACAAAAAGAACAGAATTTTCCGGGTCATCCCCTCCGGAAATATTTGTAGGTAAATGGAATTATCCGGATGTCTACACCGGGATTTTAGCGCCTGAAACCTACGGGAATAATGAGATAATGTCCTCTCCTGAATTATGGCACTCTAAAAAGTTACAGATTCCCGATATAATGTCCTTGAGAAACCAGTTGATTTACACAAGAAAACAGAATAATATCAAAAAACTTAATACAAAATTCCATCAGACATTTAATGAGATAGCAATGACCCATAAGTCTGTGGCTACAGAATTCAGATTAAAAAAACCCTCCTCTCTTACAAGCCACCCAGATTCAAGAGTTCCTTTGATATCAAGAGCAGCCCCTTTGGATTCTGTAAAAATTCAGGAAAACACAAAGATAAAGAAAAAAATAGACTATCTCGTAAACGACACGGACATAAAATCAGCTCCGGCAATTCTTGAACTCCATAAATCAGGAATCCAGATATCAAACATAATAAAAATTCTTTCCGCTGGCCTTCTTGGACTAAAAAAGAACCGCCGTTTAGTTCCAACAAGATGGAGCATCACTGCAACAGATGACACTATCTCAAAAAACAAGCTGGAAAAGATACGTTATTTCCCGGAGATATCAGAATTTCAGGTTTTCAACGCCGAATATTTAGGAAACCATTACGAATTCCTTCTCCTTCCGGATAAATATTCCTTTGAGGTAATGGAGATTTCAATGAAAAACTTTTCTGTTTGGAACGATTATGAAACTTTTTTTCCTAGAAAAAAATACGCAGATTCGGTTACAGGAGCTTATTATGCAAATCGTCTTGCCCTTGTGGAATACCTGGAAAAAATAAAGCGCCAGGCTTCATGCATTGTCATGCGTGAAATCCGTCCTGAGTATTATGCCCCTTGCGGCGTCGGCATATTAAGAGAAGCAAGCCGTGCAGCTTTTCAGCAAAAGGTCAAGACCTTTCCAACGCTAAAACTTGCCCTTGAAGACATACAGGCAAGATTAAGGCTGAATGTGAAAAATTTCACACAGAGCTCATGGTTATTAGATAATTACGGCAAGCAAACCAAATTAAGCAGGTTCTTCTAATCTTTCTTCTTTCCGCTTGCACCTATTCTCTTCAAAACTTCTTTGATGTTTTTATTCAGCTGCTCCATTGCGGCCTCAAGTTCAGCCCGGCTCTTCGTTCCTGTACACACCAATTTCCCATTCGAGAAAAGCAGGAAGGTCGTTGTAGGCTCGTCAAGCTTGTACACAAGTCCAGGAAACTGCTCTGGCTCATATTCCGTGTTCTCCAGCTCCAAAGCAAGAATATTAAGGTTAAGATCGACGTCAATGCTTCCGGAGGCAACTATGTTCTGCACAGTTATCTTCGGCTTGTCCGTTATCTTAACCCCAATTTTAGCAAGCGTCTTTATCACCTGCTCAATCACCTCTTTAACCTGCGCGACCGACTTAGTGCCAGTACACACAAGATTCCCCGAAGAGAACACCAAAACCGCGGACTTCGGCTTCTGGATTCTCAAAACCAGTCCAGGAAATTGCTCGGGGTTATATTCTGTATTGCTGTTGCTCCTTGCCAATTTTGTCAGGGAAACAGGCTTGCCCAAAGAAGATGTAGCGACAATGTTCTGCACTTTTAAATTTGATCTTGCCATATTGATACAGCATTTATAAATAAAATCCTTTTATAAAGGTTTCGAGAATAAGAAAAAAATAAAAAAATAAAGAAAGTATTAATTACGCAGCTCTGAATTGATTCTCTTCAGGTCCTGATACGCGTCAAGGATATATCTGTTTCCTTCCTTGATAAATGCATATCCCTCTCTGAATAATCTGTCAGCATCCTGCAGGCTGTTTATTTGTCCGAAGCTGTTTTTTGCCTTGTTGTATTCTGCTTCAGCCAGGTCTCTCTTGGCTTTCGCATCCTCAATCAAAGCTTCTGCCTCTGTAACATCCTTTCCTGCATTTCTTGCTCTCTCCGTTTCCTGTTCAGCTACTACAATTGCCTTGTCTGCTTCTTCTAAAAGCCACTGGGCTCTCGCATTCAGAATCTGTCCCGTATAATCTTTCAGATTAACTCTGATTTGATTTCTCCATCTGTCCTGGACAGTTTTTCCTATTTCAACGAGCTCCTCTCTTGTGGCTCCTTCGACTTCAGCCTGCTTAGCTTCAAGCCATGCAATCTCAACATCGATTTCAGAGATTATTCTCTCCTTATCGGCAGCTTCAAGTGCCCAGTCAGATTCAACAAAAGCTCTCATTCTTTCCAGGTGACTGATAGTGACGCCTATTGCCTTGTCCATGAAGTTTCCTGCTGCTTCAACAGTTGCCTGATGTCTTAGGCCATATCTCTGCCTGGCTTCAATTAGATTTTCCCTGGCATCCTGATACTCTCCGCTCATCTGGGCAAAATCTCCTCTTGCCTGGGCATATCTCTGCCTGGCTTCCCTATTTTCCTCTCTCAATCCCTGTGCGGCGACAAGAGGAACAATAGCTCCGGCAAAAAGCAAGCCTATCAAAAGCAAAGCTCCAAATTTCAAATTTGTTTCCATTTAGTTCTTACCTCCTTTCATCTTTCTTTCCATGCAAACACCAGATAATTTTACCTTTTAAAGATACTTTCAAAAAGCTTTACGAAAGCTTTCCTAAGAACTGACCTCAAATTCACCAAGGCCCTTTTGCATTGACTTATTTTTCAGGCTCAGAAATATAATAACAATTATTACAATTATTGCCAAAGTCAGTATGCCGACAACAAGCCAGAAATAAGCTTCAGAATCCCCTTCAGGGGCCTGGCATACACCAAGGCAGCATTCTCCATCCCTTGAGCTCGTAGTCCCTACAGAACAAACCATCCCATTAGCACATACCTCTCCTCCCTGATCGCTGCAGCTCTGACTCTGAACCTGCACATTACATATCTGGGTTTCTAACGGCTTGCCTGCATTTGTCCCGCAGGAATTAGCATCACTGCATGAGCGAGTCTGCAATCCCGAACTACACTCTGTCCATGCAGTGCAACTCCAGAAAGAAGTGCAGGAAGTTGCATTGCCTGCAAAATATTCAAATTCCCTTACACCCGAATTGCTTATCCCTGAAACTCTGTAATCTCCTCCTTCTTCAGTACACAAATAATCCCCGTGCAAAGTTCCATCACAGAAAACAGCATACTCGCCACTTCCCGTACATCCGGGGCTTATATCTTCAGCTTCGTCAGTCGCTCTGTCCCTTACACAAACAGCATTGCTGTCATTCATGATTCTATCCAGATAAACTGCCTTTTCTAAATCAAGCCCATTTACAATCAAGTATCCAAAGCTATCGCTTTCGTTCTGCTTTATCATTTCAATTCTAGTTAAATCCAGAATTTCATCGTCAAAATCAAACTCAAATTCAACTCTAACATCACTTCCCTCATTGAAGGTAAGATTCCTTGTTCCGTTAAAATCTCTTGAGATATTAATTTCCCCGCCTGAATCGTGGAGGCTTACTTCAAAACTTGAATTGATATCATCCAAAAGCCCAATCACGCGGTTATTGTCATAATCGCATCGGTCATAAGTAATATTGCCAGGAATATCTGTAACGCATGAGGAATTTGATAAATAGTATATTTGTCTAAACTCTCCTGGAAGACAGTTAGAAACATTTGCGATGACTGAACCTATGCAAATTGCGCCCCTATTGCTGTCAAATCCTCCTCCGCTTCTTGAAACAATAAAATTCTTCGCGTTCTGCGTCTGATTGTAAAACACAGAATTGGTTCCTGAAGTCACAAGTAAATCTGAACCACCCTTGCCGATACCAACAAAGTCAGTCCCATTCCCAAAAAGAACAGGAACAGATGCAGCCCCGTCAGGAGTGGGAAATTTAATATTCAGATATGTATTGCTGATAGATTCAAAAACAAAATTATGAGTCTTTCCTGGAAGTAAGTCCCCATAGGCTATATTGATAGTGCCATTGTTCCATGAAACATTTACTTGCTGGACAAGGCCTCCGAAACCTGCCCCATCCTTATCTGAAATACCAAACATATAGCTTCTGACAGGCAATTCAGTTCCCAACGGAAGAGTCAGCTTATTATGCAAATCATCAAAGACAATCCTGAATGGAGTTCCCTGGTTTCCAAAACTGAATCTGCCCCATTTATTTGAGCCATCAATATATATTTCATCAACTAACAAATCGATGCTTCCAAGATTGCAATACTCTCCTACTTTAGTTTCACATACCACATTAGAACTTACTTCGTTCTTAATTTCAACCAAATCAAAAAATCCATCGTTCATAAAATTGGCGCTGAGAAAATAGATTTCCCTGGTTGTTTTACAGGCCCCTTCAAAACAGCCAGCCGGGCAATCATAAGTCCTATAATCATAGCTTCTGCCGGGATTGCAGCTGTATTCCACAACCCTTGTCGAATTCAGGCAGAAATCATCCTTCTCAATAACTCTTTGATAATTGTAATTGTCCGAGGTCATCCTTCCCGGGGTGCTCGGATATATTCCCTGGTCACTGTCACTACAGCTTCCTGAAGGATTGTTTGGAGGTGCGAATAGGACTATTCTGTCTTCCTTAACACTTCTAAGTATTCCTGTAAAAAGAACAGAATAGACTAAAAGCACAAGGACAACCCCGACAATAAAAAAATCCTTCAGCCTCTTCTCCATCAGATATACATAAGCAGGAGCTATATAAAATTAATTCTCTTCAGCAGCATCTTTTTCCAGCAGCTCCTTTTTTCCTCTTATTGAATTTCTTACAATAAGAAAAGAAACAAAAATGAGTGTGAGACAAAGACCAATAACTATAATCCAGAAATAAGCTGTAAAACCGGTATCCTGGGGGCTTAGAAGCACATTGCCTATAAAAAACCCTGTCTTTCTCAGGAGAAATAAAAGAGCGTCGGCAACGACCAACCACAAAAGTATAAGCCACCTTTCTCTATCCTTCATCATTTCCTCTCCGCATCTTTCTTTATTTCATCAAGACTTGCGATATCATAAACTCCTCTTTCAGGTCTGTAATGCATAATCCTCGGAAATCTCAAGGCATATCCCGAAGAGTATCCGGGGCTTTTTTGTATATTCTGATACGTGACTGAAACAACAACTTTAGGCTTAATAAAAACCTTTCTTCCACTGGTCTTTGTAATTAAAGGTCTTAAGATTTTATCCATCTCCTTGTAAGTTACCCCCTCTCCCTCTTTTTCTTTCAATCCCGAGCTAACTCTCCCAACTTCAAGAAATCCATTTTCCTTGTCCTTGCAGGCAACATAAAAGCTTGTCAGCCCTCCCGCCCTTTTTCCTGTTCCGTATTCAGCGCCAACAATCACCAAATCCAAGTCAGCAACTACAGGCTTCATCTTGACAATAAATCCTACTCTTCTTCCTGGTCTGTAAATAGCATCCAAGCTCTTTATCATAACTCCCTCCTCCCCTGTTCTCAAGGCCTCCTTGTAAAATTCATCTATCTTCTTTTTGTCTTCAGAAATAATCTGTGTTGCAGGCCTTATCTTAAAGTGCTCTGCCTTTATTATCTTCTCAAGTAGTTTCCTCCTTTTGATAAATGGAATGTCCATCACAGTATTACCGTTGTGATAGAGAACATCAAAGACATTTATCTCTACAGGCAGTTCCTTCACAAGTTTCTCAATATCGTGCTTCCTTTTGATCCTCTGGCTTATTGCCTCGAAGGGCATGTATTTCTTTGTCTTAGGGTCATAACCTACAACCTCTGTATCAAGAATAAAGCTTTTGCCTTTGACATGACTTTTTACAACATTTACAATATCAGGAAACTGATTTGTGACATTATCCAGCTTTCTTGTAAAAAGCATAACGTTTTTCCCATCGTAACTTATGACGACCCTGAATCCGTCATACTTATGCTCAACAGCAACTTTTTCCCCGCATATTCTAAGAGCTTCATCGATTTCAGTCACTTTTACAGGAAGCATGACCTTTATCGGTCTGCCTGGCCTTATCTCCGTAGATTTGAGCTTTGTTTTCCCTTTTCCTGCGAGCTCAAATACTTCTGCAAAATCGTTAGTCCTGTCGTAAGCCTCTTCGACATCAGCTTCCATTTCCTCCCCATCAAAGAATGTCTTGGAAATTGCGTCCCTCAATATGGCATCTGCAACACCTACCCTTAAATCATTCAGTAATGTCCTTATTATGTACTTGGCTTCTTTCCCTGAAGCGCTTCCCAAAAGCTCTGCTATCAATCCAAGTTTCTTGTCAACACTTCCCTTTCCCTGAAGGCCCATAATTTTTCTTAGGTTATCAAAAACTTTTTCTGTTTTTAGGCAGGCGGAAAACAAAGTGCTCTGGCTCTTCTGTCCTAAAAGCTTCTCTGCTACCTCTCCTAAATCCCCTATCTTTCTATACTCGCTGACAACCCTTGAATCCGAAACGCCTGAAACTCTTGAAATTGCTTTTATTGTCAGTTTTCCTGAAATCCCAAACTCTCTCTCATCATAATCAGCAACAACCCTCCCCCTCAAAAGATATATCCACTCGCTCTTTCCCCTTTTCTTAAGCTCCTTTAAAAAATTCGCAAGAATTCCAACTTTCTCAAGCTTCTTTGTTGTTCCGGCAAGTTTTTCATAAAGCTCAACAAATTCTGAATATTTCATAACTCATTAAAATAAAAAAGCTATTTAATCTTTGTCTATTATCACAATTTACAGCCATCCTTTTCTCCTTATGCCTCCGTCCCATATCTGAAAATTAAATACCTCCTCCTTAAGATTCCTGTGCTTCTTCAGAAAAGCCGACCTCCTTCCCCTATCGTTGGTTAATTCTATGAGGCACTTGCTCCAGTATTGCATTATATCTCCCCCTACCATCCCCATTTTTCCGTCCCAGTTATAGACCTGATTTGTGGCTATGACAGGAATTCCCCTTTTTCTTGCGATTTCGGCAAGAATCCTCATCTGCCTTGCAAGTTCTGAATTTACTTTTTGTACCTCTCCATTATTTGTTTCTCTTGCGCTTGCAAGCTCAAGCCTATAAAGCATAGTCATTCCATCGACAATGATTAAAGAGACTTCATTTTTCAGGTGTTTCAAAAGTTCATCAAAAGATTTTTTCTGCTCATCAAAATTTGTAGGGTTCAGGATAAGAATATTTTCCAGCACTTTTTTGTAATCGGTTTCCTCTCCGACAAGCTGTTTGACTCTTTCGGAGCTGAATCCCCCCTCTGTATCCACATAAATAACCTTCTTCCCCTTTTTTGCCTGTGAAACTGCAGCCAGCAGGCAAAAGTTTGTCTTCCCCGTTCCAGGGCCCCCATAGAGGGTTGTGATAATATCACTCTCATAGCCACCATGCAGCCACCTGTTCAAATCATAGCTTCCCGCAGACAATTTCATATCAGTTACCAATGCAAAGAGGTTATAAAATTACCTGTGTCTCTTCTTTCCCCTAAAGGACAAGGCAACAAATACCAAGCCAAGAAGCATAACGGCTCCAAAAAGAATTCCAAGATTGGGATTGTACGCTGGAGGGCTAAAAAGAATATTTATTCCTAGCGCAAGTATCGCCCCGAAAACGCTCAGCACGAGACCTATGCAGACAGATGCAACAAGCACAACTGACAGCAAGCCATCATCCATTAAATAATAAAAAACCAGAACTTATAAACTTATAGGAAACTGCGCCCCCTATGCCTCCTCATAAAAAATTTCACTTGAGAATTTCATAAAAGCACATAAAAATACATAAAATCCTCAATAATTAAAAAAGTCTTGCTGGATTCACCTTCTCTTTCTTCTCTTAGGTCTGGAAGAAGATCTAGGCATCTCCTTCATACGGCAGTTAGCGCAGGATTTGCAAGCCCAAGCATGTATCAAAAGCAGAATTGCAGCAATCACCACAATCCACTGCGAGTACATCCAATCAGCCCATAGAGCAAAGACTATTATTACAAGAGCAAGAACAGTCTCGGTCCATTTACAATTACAGTTCATTTAACACCTCCTTTATGTTATTTATTGAATACTCTTAATAAATCTAACTATCACTTAACTGCCTTAACAATCTTCTCGGCATCCTTCTTCACGGCAGAAACAGCATCACTTATTGCCTTTTTCACAGTTCCCTTGTCGCTCTCAATTCTGAAAAAAACAGGCTTGGCAGGATGCTCTCTTCTCCATGCAGCAAACTTAATTCCTTCCTGATTTAAATAAGCCCTTAGAACTTCTGCAACAGTCACATTATCAACTTTAAGCTCAATCAAATCCTTTTCATGATTCAATATCTCAACGTTCATGTCAATCAGATAAAATGAGTATTTTTAAAGGTTTCTAATCGATGACCTCAATCTCATCCCCGAAGATATCTGCCTTGTCTTCCTCTTGTTTGCCATCGCGCCTGACTCTTTCAATAGCTTCCTGCACCCTGCTCTTTTCCTTCCTCCCCTCTTCAGCTTTCTGGAGTTCAGCCAGATTAACATTTCCAATAGAATTTTCCTTTCTCAAAACAATATTCAGTGCCTTCTCAATCTTTATTACCAAGGCAAAGTTATCCTCCGGCAATCCTCCGTTCTCAATCACTTTTAACCTTTCTTCCGTCTCTCCAAGCTTGTCAGCAAACTGCTTCCTGCTCATCCCCAGCCCCCTTCTTTTCTTTAAAATTTCCCAATGGAAGTTATCCTTCAGTTCTTTTGCGACATTATTTTTTTTATAAGCTGCTTTTCTCCAAACATCAAACCTGTCCCTCTTTGGTTCAGAAAATCTAGTTAAATCCAGCGTCTTTTGGGGCCTCAAGCTGGTTTCTACATCCTTATTAACAACCTCCGGGACATTCCTTAAAACAAAAAGCTCCTCTGCTCTTGCCTGCTCCTCACTAACCCTCACAATTTCACCCTCTTTTATCGCCTCAACAATCTTCATTATAAACCATCATAGTTCGCATTTAAATTAATTATGGTTTTGAATTATCCAATTTCAATTAAGAAAAAACTAAGATTATCCAAAGATTTTTTGCTCAAGTTCATCAAAAGTGATGAGATCAGAGACAATTTCATCCTCATCAATCAGAATAACTGGCAGTTCTTCAATCCCATAATCCTTCAAAATCAGGTCAATAGATGCCAGGTCGAGGTTTCCTGCGATTGGAATCAAGAGCATCTTATCCTTATTTTTCTCTTTCATGTCCTCAAGCATCCTCCCAAGAAATATTTGCTCTGCGTTTACATTCAGATCTTCAAGGTCATAATCATAAAAATAAACCACTGTATGAAACTCCGTGCCGCACCTGTCTCTTATTTCAATACTTTCAAGCCAAAGCATCATTCTCAAAAGATCATATCTTCTGTGCACCGCCTTTAATCCGTCTCCAAGTTTGCTCGCCGAATCATACTCTTCAAGATTCAGTGCCTCTGTATAAATCTGGTCTGCAAAATCAAAAAGGCTCTGTGAAGCAAGCTCGCAATTGACTCTGAAATCCTGCGTGACCCTGTCTCTTAGCTGTTCGTCAAGAAGATTAATTTCAGAATCATAGACTGCTATCTCAATTTTATCATATCTTGAATTCTCAAGGAAGAAGCCAAGAAAAATTCCGAGAACAAATACCAGTATAGTAAAAACAAGGGCCTGCCAAAAAGCGTGTTTACTATTTTTTACCATGAGTACTTTCCTCTCGCCATCTGATATAGTGAATGTATCAGATTAAACGGATAAATCGCTAGGTATATTATAAGATAAAAAAAGATATTAAAAATGTTGCCTTTTTTTACGTGAGTATCATTTATCACAAACAAGCCCAAAAAAGTGAAAGAAAGCCCAAGAATGAAAAGGACAAGCCCAAAAAAGTTAAGAATCGATGGAGCAAAAGTCAAGTCCTGAAGCCTTACAATTGTAGAGCTTGCATAGATTGAATATTTCGTCGAGAGATACGAAACTAGGGCTCTCCTGCTTAAAAGATAAAAGAACAATCCTAATCCAAAGACTCCCAGAAAAAGAGAAACGCTAAAAAAAGGAATTATAAAAGAGCCAAGCATTCCTTTTCTGAAAACAAGGCCCTTATACTTCCACAGAGTCTGCTTTCCCCCTATATTCCACCTAAGTCTTTGCTTCCACCATCCTTTGAAAGTCTTTGGCGTGACAGAGTACACTTTTGTTCCCAGGCACATTCTCGCCATATACCCATAAGAAAGCATCCTCCAGACAATCTCAATATCCTGCGTCAGATTCCTTTTGTCGAACAGGCCCACTTCAATAAGGATTTTCTTCCTATAAAGGGCAAAAGGTCCGGGAGTAACATAAACAGCGTCAACCATATCCAGAAGCTTCCTGTTAAATGCGATTACAGAATATTCAATTGCCTGCACTTTTTGCATAAAATTTTTTGGATGGTCAGCCAAAACTGCGCAGGTAACTCCTCCAACTTTTGTGTCTTCCTGAAGAAAGCCAATCATCTTTCTCAAAGCATCTCTGGAGGGTGTGGAATCGGCGTCAGCAACAGCGATATAGTCAAACCTTGAAGCTAAGACTCCTTTATTTGTCGGCTCTGCAGCCCCTCCTGAATTTTTTTCATTCACAATCAGCCTTACATTTGGATATTTTTTCACATACTTGGAAATCACCTCAACACTATTGTCGCTACTCTTATCATCTACAATTATTATTTCGAGCTTATTTTTTGGCCAGTCAAGATTCAGAAGGGACTCAATTGCCTTTCCTATATGTTCAGACTCATTGTAACAAGGCATTACTATGCTAACCCCCTCAACTTTCCCTTTAGGAGAATCAAAAAGCCTGTTTCTGTTAGGAATAAGAATAAAGAGAAACAATGCAAGCATATAAAGTCCGATAAACATGTAGGTAAAGAAAATTACATCCACCCAAGTTGCCATATTACCCAAACTCCTCTATCTTTTTTCCCCTCTCTATCTGGAAATAATCATAAAAATCCTCGCTTAAAGTAAGCTCCGAAGTATGCCCTGTTTTTTTCTTGTTGACAAGACCCATTTCAGTAAACTTTTTAACATGGTCATATGCCTTGTTTCCTCTTATCTTTATCAGCACACTCTGTTTCATTGGCTGCTTGTAAGCGATTATTGCCAGACTTTCCTGTTCTGCCTTGCTGAACTCGGAGCTTCCCCCCGCCAGTCTGTTAACCATCCCAAAATATTCCTGCGAAACATCCATCTTCCATTTTCCTTCTCTCTCTACAATCTCTATCGCAGAATCCTTATACCTGTCCTTCAAATCATCAAGTATTTTCCTTAAAAGAATAGGATTCACATCTGTAAGTCCTATCATTTCCTGGATGCTCAGATACCTCCCGGAAATAAAAAGGGCAGCCTCAACCTTTTTTGTATTTTCCACATCTCTTTGCTCATCTATCTCATCAATACTTTTGCTTGATACCATATAACTCCATAGAATCTCTGATTTTAAAATCTATCCACTAAATCCGATTAATATGCCTTCAACAACTGCTGCAATGATGAGAAGAGGGATAACAATTGTAGCAAAAACCTTCAACCCTCCCCAAAACCTTTCTCTGAACTCCTCTGCTCTCCTGCCTTTTTTTGAAAACCAAAAGAGTCCAAGCTTTACGCCTAATCCCACAGATATGAAAATAGCAGGAAGCTCAAATATACCGTGGGGGACTATTCTCCATACAGAAAAAGCCCCTTCCGCCGCAACAACCCTGGACATTACGTATCCAAGGAGAGTTCCATTGACAACTATATTAAAAATAGGAAAAATTCCGAGGAACACCCCAAGAATAAAAGCCATAAAAACAGAAAGGATGTTATTTTGAAATATGAAGAAAATCAGATCCTCCACACCCATATTAGCAGTTTTCTCGACCAGTTCTCTTATCACATCATCGAAATAGAAAGAAAAAAGTTCAGGAAAAGCAAATCCCAATATTGTGCCTGCCAAAAAGAGAATAATTGAAAGGTAAATAAAGTTCCTGCTATCTTTAAGATAATCCAAACTTTCTCTCCAAATCCCTCTTTTTCTTTTCATTTACGCAAACATCCTATTCAGCATTTTAACTTTCCTTGAATATTTATTTCTTAAGTAAAATCCATAGGCAACTCCGACAATCAGCCCTCCAAAATGGGCAGTGTTTCCTATAGGAAGATTCCCAACGGCAGAAAGAACCCATAACCCAAACATAAGAACAATCATGGCAATCCACATAGGCATAGGGATTACAAAAAATACCAAAACCCTTAGTCTTGGGATTAAGACTGCAAGCAGGCCTCCAAGTCCGAACAATGCGCCCGAAGCTCCGACTGCAAAAGCATCTGTTCCTCCGAATAACCTTTCTCCGCCCTGTACAAAAGTGCCCAGATAAGCAAGACCAACAAAAGCCAGCCCCGCAACAATTCCTGCAACTAGGTAAAACCAAAATAATCTTTTTCTTCCTATTATCTTTTCTATCAGATTTCCTATAAAAAACATAGACACCATGTTAACAAGAAGGTGTCCAAAGCCAGCGTGCATGAACATACTTGTAATTAATGTCCAGATAAATCCCCCTAAAAACAGTTCCGGATTCAGAGCCACATACCTGAATATCCCTGCATCTCCTCCTTCTACGTTACCTCCAATCCCAAACCCGATAAGCAGGCTGACTATGATAAAAACAGCAACATTGATGTAAATGATTATATTAGTCAGGCTCATGCTGCCAAAAAAACTTTGGTTTCTTCTCGAATTCCTCAACCTATAATCAGTCATCTACTTTCTTCCTCTTCTAGAAGATTTAACCCTTTTCATTTTCTTTTTTTTAGAAGATGCTGACTTTTGTTTTCCGGATAAATTTTTTTTAGAAGTAGTTTTTGAAATCTTTTTGCCTTTTACCTTTTTCCCGCCAGGTTTTTCCGCGGGCTTTTTCTTTCCAGGCCCCTTCTCTGTAGCCTTAGCTTCCTTTTTCTTCTCAATTTCCCTGGTCTTTCTTTTCTTTTCCCTTTCCATCTTTTTCTTTCTTTCTTCTGCTCTTGCTTTTCTTGCAATGACTGCCCCTTCCTTTTTGACTATCATTCCATGCTGCTCATCAACAACAGCCAAATCTCTCCTTAAGTTTTCTATTTCCCTATTCAGATTATCTATAACAGCGCTGTTGTCCTTTAGTTCTAAAACTCCTCCGCATTCAACACATGAAAAAAAGTTCTGCAGGGCATCCTCTTCGTTATATTCCAAGTCGCAAGTGGTGCAATGATAAAACCTGTCTTGCTTCCTCTTATTAAGCTCCTTCTCAAGGGATTCAATTTTTGAATTTATCAGAATCCTTAAGTTCTCTATGGATTTTCCAGTTTCCAGTGTCCAGAAATAAGTGTACCATCCACCGTTTTTCTTGTCCTTCTTTCTTACAAAACTTACAAGACCCTCATCAGAAAGCTTGTAAAGAATGTTTCTTGTCTGGTTTATTGTAATCTTGAGCTTCTCAGCAATTGTAAATTCATTTACATTTTTCTTTCCAGAAAGAAGATCAACTATCCCCACAGCTTCAGGGCCTGCAACATTAGCAACAACATCCCTCAAAAGTTTTACCTGCATATCCTCCTGGCTGGAGGCTTTCGGCTTCGGGATTTTTGCCGAGGAATTTTTCAGATTCTTGTTTTTTTTAGAAGACATACCATAGCTTAAAAAACTGCAAATAAAAACCTTTCGCTATGTATAATTATCTCGAAGAAACGTATCTTTCGCAACATATATAAACCAATTTACCCAACTAGCATATATATAGAGGTTAACATGTTCTGGAAGAAAAAAGAAGAGGATGAAAAAAATAATCTCCCTGACTTGCCTGGGAGAAAGATTTCAAAGTTTGACTTGCCTCCAATCAGGGCAGAAGCTTCTGAAATATCTGAATCAGCTGAATTCGAAAGGCCTCCTATAATGAGCCCGTCCATAAGCCGACGTCCAATGCCTGAAAGACAGGCTTTCAGCCCAAGGACAAAGATACCTGAACCTCCCAGGTTCAAGCAGACTGAAATGCAGCCGGAATTTCTAGGAACTCCCCCAATAAGACAAAGATTTTCTCCAGAGAGAAGCGAATTTGAGGAATCTGAGATGATTCCGCCTCAAGTTCATATGCACGAAACCCGCGAAATCCAAGAAGCGGATAAAGGTCCTATTTTCGTGCGTCTCGATAAATTCAAATCGGCTAAATCATCTCTGTCTGACATAAAAGCAAAGCTTGACGAGGTCGAAGAACTTCTTAGAAAAATTAGGGAAATAAGGCAGAAAGAAGAGCAAGAATTAGAATACTGGGAAAAGGAAACCCACGAAATCCAGAATAAAATAAATGGCGTGACAGAAAGTATCTTTGAGAAAATAGAATGAACCAAGAATATGTTAAAATGACAGACTCCGAAAAAATATTCGGGGCAAAAAGTCTTCTTCATTCCCAGGTGTCTCTTCTTAATTCTGTAAAGCACATCCAGGAATACAACAGGTTAAGAAACGAGGAACTGGCAATCAAAATACTTCTTAAAAAAAAGCTGGCAGAATTTGATGACGGGTTAAAAGTCCTGGAAAAAGTGATGCCCAAGATGGCCAAAGAAAAGGAAGAGGAAGAAGTAAGGAAGGATTCTGTCAAGAAGCGCATGAGCCTTGAATCAGAAATAGAAGAGATAAGAAGAAAGATTGAAAAGCTCAAATAAGGACAAACCTTAAAATCCCTTTTCTCCATAAAACTATATGATAACAAGAGAAGAGCTCATTAAAAAATACCTGAATTTCTTTAAGAAAAACAACCATAAGGAAATACCCTCTGCCTCCCTTATTCCCGAAAATGACCCTACTGTATTATTCACAACGGCAGGCATGCACCCCCTTGTCCCATATCTCACAGGACAAAAACACCCCCTCGGAAAACGACTTGCAAGTGTACAAAAATGCATCCGTACAGGAGACATAGGAGACATAGGAGACACCACACATCACACCTTCTTCGAAATGCTCGGCAACTGGTCTCTCGGAGACTACTGGAAAAAAGAGGCAATCTCGTTTTCATTTGACTTTCTGACAAAAGAACTCAAAATTCCAATTGAAAAATTAGCAGTCACATGCTTCAAAGGCGACAAAGACGCAGAAAAAGATGAGGAATCTGCAGATATCTGGCAATCTCTGGGAATCCCAAAAGCCAGGATTCGATTCCTTGGCAAAGAAGATAACTGGTGGGGTCCTGCAGGCAAGACAGGCCCGTGCGGCCCTGACACAGAGATATTTTACTGGACAAGCAAAAATCCTGCTCCAAAAGTCTTCAATCCAAAGGACAAAAACTGGGTTGAGATATGGAATGATGTCTTCATGCAGTACAACAAAACAGAAGACGGTAAATATATTCCTCTAAAACAGAAGAACGTGGATACTGGCATGGGCGTAGAGAGAATGCTTGCAGCATTAAATGGTCTTGAAGACAATTATCAGACAAATACCTGGACACCAATAATAAAAGAGATAGAAAATCTTTCAAAGAAAAAATACGAAGAACATTACAGAAAAGACATGAGAATAATTGCAGACCACATCAGAGCAGCAGTATTGATAATGGGTGATGAAAAATCTTTAAAGCCGGGAAATGCAGAGCACGGATATGTCCTCAGGAGATTAATAAGAAGAGCAATAAGGTACGCCAGTAACTTAGGGATAAAGGATAACTTTACAGCAAAGCTGGCTATAACCATAATAGAGATTTACAAAGAAAGCTATCCTGAAATTAAAAAAAATAAGAACTTCATACTGACACAATTAGAAGAAGAGGAAAATAAGTTCAGGAAAACCCTTGAGTCTGGAATAAAAGAGTTCGAAAAAGTCTCAAAAAATAAAAAAATCATTTCTGGAAAAGAAGCTTTCTTATTATACCAATCATATGGTTTTCCTATTGAACTCACAAAAGAATTAGCAGATGAAAAGAAGATAAAGATGGATATGAAAGAATACGACAAAGAATTTGAAAAGCACCAGGAACTCTCCAGAAAACAATCAGCAGGGATGTTCAAATCAGGGTTGGCAGACTCATCAAAAGAGACAACAAGATTGCATACTGCAACTCATCTTCTGAATGAGGCATTAAGAAGAATTCTCGGCCCTGAAGTAAAGCAAAAAGGCTCAAATATCACGCCAGAAAGGCTGCGTTTCGATTTCAACTTCCCAAGAAAACTGACAGAAGAAGAAATAAGGAAAGTAGAAAATTTAGTAAATGAAAAGATTAAATCAGGATTGGAAGTCACAAGGACTGAAGAATCCCTTCAGGCAGCATTAAAATCAGGGGCCCAGGCAGAATTCGGGCAAAAATATCCTGAAAAGGTTTCCGTGTATACAATCATTGACAAAAAGGAGAAGTCAGGTTTTTTCAGTAAAGAGCTCTGCACAGGCCCTCATGTGAAAAATACAAAGGAAATAGGAAAGTTCAAAATCATAAAAGAAGAATCTTCATCAGCAGGAGTAAGAAGAATTAAAGCTGTTGTAGAAAATTAAGGGCTTAAAGATAGGATTTCTTTCCTGGCTTCATCCGCCTGTTCTTGTCTTGAACTAAATCTGACCAAAACCTGAAGATCCTTCAATTCAGAATATTTAAGAGGCACACTATTTCCATCATCTCCTCTTAAAAAATAAAAATCATAGCTGCCTTTACCCGATAAAGCAACCCGCCCTTGTAGGCCATATCCTCTCTTCTCAACTGCATCTCTGACTATAACTTCTGCACCTTCCAGTCCAGAAACAATCCTTCTTCTTTCATCAACATCTATAGGCAGATGCACGCTTCTCCAGTAATTCATCTAAAAACCTCGCGGGTAAATATTCCTAAAAATCCGTATATAAAGCTATCTATTAAGCAAAAGCAAGATAAATCCCTAATCCTATTGAAAGGAGGATGCAATAGATTCCAAACCATGCAAAATTCTTTCTTGAAATAAGGATGTAATTAAATATGACATGTATGGAGGCAAGCCCAACCCCAAAGCCCACTAATGTGGCCCAAATAAGTTCAGGGGGAAGAGTATTGTTTCCTATACTGACAATGTTTGCACCAAAAACAACAGGAATTGAAAGAAGAAAGGCAAATTTCATTGCGTTTTTTTCAGAGAGCCCGACTAAAACCCCTGAAGACATTGTCGCCCCGCTCCTTGAGATTCCAGGAATTATTGAAAGGGCCTGGGCAGATCCTATAAAGAAAGCCTCTCTCCATCCAATCTTGTCAACCTTAATCTTTCCCGGAACGCTTGCAATTAAAAGGAATACTCCCGTAAGAGCAAAACCCCATGCAACAACTGCCAGATTAGACAAAATCGCATCGAAATACCCTCTGGTGAAAAAGCCGAGCAAAGCTGCCGGAACTGAAGCGATAACAAGCATCAGTCCTAGTCTTCCATTTTCACTCTTCCAATTGCCCTTCAAAAGGTCCTCTATTATGTCTATTATATCCTTGCCAAAGTAAACAAAAACAGCCATCAGCGTCCCGAAATGAAGAGCAACATCAAAGACCAATCCCCCTTTATATCCCAGAATTTTCTCGAATAAAACCAGATGTCCAGAACTTGAAACAGGAATCCATTCAGTAATTCCCTGGATAACTGCTAAGATAATAGCAGAAACTAATTCACTGGCCATCAAAACAAGCATAAACTCCCAATTATAAATATTGTTGTGTCCTGATTCCCTAATCCCTGCCGTTAAAACAGGCCTTAAATGCTAATTTACTTCCTGGAAAAGATTAATTCCCGCTTCCAAGCACAAATTCGATATCTATCTCTTCCTGCCTGTTAAGTTCTCTTTTTCTTCCTACAACATCTGAAAAGAGCTTCAAGGCCCTGCATTTCCAGCACAGCAACTCAACATTAAAATCTATAACTCCCTTAACCCCTTCCTCTTCCTCAATGTCATAATTCAGGTCAAAATCAGCTCCGCACCTAATACACCTTTCAAGTATAACGCTTTTTCCATTCATACCACAGAAAATGGGCTTTTCTTTAAATATTCTTAACAAGCCAGGATATATTTTTCCCAGGACAATCTTATTTATATTGCATAGAACTGAAAAAAGACAACCTGCCTGACCACTTTAGAGACATGACTATTCAACATAAATACCGGGTCTTCCTGGCTTTACCTTGTCGGATTTTCCGGAAGGGTCATACTTATCCTTATCGTTAACAGCATACACCTTAACATCCAGGCCAGTCCTCTCACTCAAGACCTTATTATTATAATTCTTCAATTCATGAGGCAGAACATAAAGATAAACATTCTCTGCTTTTCCTCCCTTGCTTTCAACCAGCTTCACTATATGCGCAATATCATTAATGATTTTATCCAAAGCCTTATCTCCCTCCTCTATCTTATCATCTATCTTTTTCTCATTCACCCTTGGCCAGGAAGCCAGAGAAACAAGCCCTTTTCCCTTCATCTTTGCCCAAAACTCCTCTGCAATATGAGGACAAAAAACACAGAGCACTTTCACAAAACTTTCCAAATCCGATTTCCCAACTTCTTCCTTTTCAATTACACCAAACAGCTCACGCAATTTTATAACTGCAAGATTATATTTCATACATTCTATGTCATGGGCAATTGTCTTTATTGCCTTATTCATATAATGTTCAACCTTCCTACTGCTTCTTCCGGTCTTTAAATTCCTAAAATATTCGAACAATCTTAAAATAAATCTCAAACTTCCCTGCGCACCTTCCTCACTCCAGCTAAAATCTTTGTCGGGCCCTGCAACAGAAACCAAAAACAATCTTACTCCATCTACTCCATATTTCTCTGCCGCTTTTTCAGGAACAATTATATTTCCCAACGACTTAGACATCTTCCTTCCATCCTCCCCATAAATAAAGCCCTGCGGAAACAACCTCTTTGCTGGTTCTCTTACATCCAATAATCCCAAATCAGCCAAAAACTTTGTATAAAATCTGAAGTAAATATCATGCATTGTCGCATGTTCCTTTCCTCCAATATACAAATCTACAGGCATCCAGTAATCTGCTTTCTTCTTCTCAAATATTTTTTTCTTATTCTTATTATCCAAATATCTCAAGAAATACCAGCTGCTGTCAACAAAAGTATCCATTGTATCTGTCTCTCTTCTAGCCTTCCCACCACATTTCCAGCACTTTGCATTTACAAATTTCTTATTCCCAATCAAGGGATTTTCAACACTATTAAATCTAATATTCTCCGGCAACTTCACAGGCAAATCCTTCTCCCTGACAGGCACAGCCCCGCAACTATCGCAATAGATAATCGGTATAGGGGTTCCCCAGAATCTCTGCCTGCTTATCAGCCAATCCCTCAATTTATAAGCAATCTTCTTCCTCCCAAGCCCTTTTTCCTGTAAAGCAATAGTAATATGCTCCTTGGCTTCAACGCTATTAAGACCGGAAAATCCGTCGCTATTCACCAACTTGCCATAATTTACATAAGCTTCCTTACTCGCATCACCTTCAATGACTTGTTTTATCTTTAAATTATACTTCTTAGCAAAATCCCAATCGCGGGCATCATGCGCAGGCACACCCATCACAAGGCCAGAGCCATAATCAGCAACAACGAAATTGCCTGTCCAGATAGGAATCTTCTTTCCGGTTAAAGGATGCTTAGCATAACTTCCAGTAAAGACGCCTTCCTTATCCATCTTATCCATGTCTTCTTCCTTCGTGCTCTTAACTTTCCTCAAAAACTTTTCAAATTCAGCTTTCCTGTCAGCAGTAACTAAACTCATTAGCTCAGGATGCTGCGCACTAACAACTAGGAATGTAACACCAAATAAAGTATCAACTCGCGTTGTGAATACTTTCCATTTTTTATCATTAACAGAAAAATCAACCTCCGTCCCTTCTGACTTCCCAATCCAATTCCTCTGCATCGCCTTTATAAGTTCAGGCCAGTCATCCAATTTATCCAAGCCAGAAAGCAGTTCATCAGCGTATTCCGTCGTCTTAAGAAACCATTGCTCCAATTGCTTAACTTCAACGTCTGTATCTTCATGTCTCCAGCACCTGCCGTTAACAACCTGCTCATTCGCCAGAACTGTATTACACTTAGGACAAAAATTGACCCCTGCTTTTTTCCTATAAGCCAATCCTTTCTCAAGCATCTTCAAAAATATCCACTGGTCCCACTTGTAATAAGCAGGGTCATGGCTCCTCAGCATCCTGTCCCAATCATAGGAAAAGCCAAAGCATTTCATCTGTTTTATAAAATTCTTTATGGCATCCTCAGTAAATTTTTTAGGATGGCTCTTCGCTTTAATAGCTGCATTTTCAGCTGGTAATCCAAAAGAATCAAAGCCTATTGGATGCATTACATTGTATCCTTGCATTCTCTTAAATCTGGCATAAATATCCCCTATCGTATAAATGAAAGCGTGCCCCATATGCAACCCAGATCCAGAGGGATAAGGATATTGTTCCAGGACGTAAAACTTCTTTCCTTTTCCATCTTTGGCTTTGAAAGCTCCGGATTTCTCCCATTTCCCCTGCCACTTTTTTTCTATTGCTTTAAAATTGATTAACTTCATGATTTCAATATTTCCTTCAGTAATTCTGGAAAAGCTTCAGTATTCATGTCTTCAAAACAATAGTGTCCATGCTTTTTAAGTTCAATTAATTGGCCTCCTAGTGCCTTGTGAAATATTCTTGCACTTTTCTTACCATCTTCTTCTTCATCATCCGCAGTAAATATAATTATATCACTAACATTATTTTTAATTTCAGGATTTACTTCATAAGTATAGAATTTCCTCTTTAATTCTAATCTTTCTCCTTTTCCGTAGGGTATCTTCCATGGAGCAACCAAAATGAGCCTTTTTACTTTTTTGCCCGTATCTCCAAGCCACCTGACTAAAAAGGCTGCTCCACAACTATGACCTACCAATATGCTATCCTTATTAACATCTAACTTATCAAACTCTTTTTTCCAAGATTCATAATCAGCTTTCCAAGGTATGGGCATATGAGGAGTTTCTGTCTTTATCCCTTTGCCTTCAAGTTTCTTCCTTGTCCACGGAATCCAATGCTTATCGTAAGTTCTTCTTTCGGGATCCATTGCCTTTTCTTCGTCTCCGGGACATCCATGCAAGATTATTACATCCATGCCTATCTCAAAAGAAACATCAATTTAAAACTTTCCACAAATTTATATATCATTCTTCCTTACCTCTAAGATGATTCAAGCCCATTTATCAGGAGATAAAATAACAAGCAATCAGGCATCAGCATTCTCATTATATGATAAGTCAAGATTCGGAGAGAAAAAGCCTGGAAAAATAGAATACTCTCCTATAGAAGCGCTATTCCTTGTCAAAGAAGGAAAGATGCAGATAACCCAGAACAAGAAGGAGCTATCAGAATCCCAAATAATGAAGAAGCTGAAAAGCAAGGACAAAAGAATAGATCTCAAGCTTCCTGTATTTTCAGATTTCAGGAGAAAAGGATACGTAGCAAAAACAGCATTGAAATTCGGGACTGATTTCAGAATATATAAAAAGGGAATAAGTCCTGGACAGGACCACGCACTCTGGCTGGTGCAATGTATGAGAGAATCATCTTCATTCACCTGGCAGGACTTTGCAGCCAAAAATCGTGTGGCTCATTCAGCAAAAAAATCTCTTATAATAGCAATCGTAGATGACGAGGATTCAGTAACCCACTATAAAGTAGACTGGCTAAAGCCATAAAATTCTCCATAATATTAATAAACCTCTTCTATCTTCCTGCAATATGCCTGATATACAAAAAGTGGTGCAAACCAAAGATAAAATCATCGAAACCATAAAAACCAAAGGCCCTGCATATCCGGCAAAAATAGCAAGGGACGCCGAACTATCTCCCCTATTCGCAGCTGCATTCCTTTCCGAACTAGTGAGGGAAAGAAAACTTAAAATAAGTAATATGAAAGTCGGCAGCTCTCCGATTTATTATCTCCCGGGACAGGAGCCACAGCTTGAAAGCTTTGTAGAACATTTAAACCATAAGGAGAGAGAAGCATTTGAGAATTTAAAGAGCCAGCAAATACTGGATGACGAAAAGCAGGAGCCGGCAATACGTGTTGCCTTAAGAAAGATAAAGGATTTTGCGATTCCAATAAGTGTAAGAATAGATGGGGAATCAAAACTTTTCTGGAGACACTTCCAGTTTCCTGAATCAGAAACCCGGAATAAAATAAGGGAAATTATATCTCCCATGGGTCCGGTAAACCAGGGAAAAAATCAAACTAACTCTGAAGTAAAGGAAGAAGCCAGAGAAGAACCTGCTAGTCCCCCAAAAGAAAACCTTGTTGAAAAGCCAGAGAAGTTTAAGCCCGTTAAAAAGCCACAGGCTTCAGAGTTTGCAGAGTCAATAAAAGATTATCTGGCAGCCAAAGATATTGAGATTTTAGAAGAAATGTCTGCCAAAAAAAAGGAATTTATCGCCAAAATAAGGACAGACACATTATTCGGAAAGCAGGAATATTATTTAACAGCGAAAGACAAGAAAAAAGTCAGCCAGGATGACCTGATAATCGCTATCCAAAATGCTCAGGCAGAGAGAATGCCAGCTATTTTCCTTGCCCCAGGCCAGCTGGATAAGGCAGCCCTGTCATATCTCGACAACTGGAAGAACGTGGTAAAATTCGAAAAAATCAGGATATGACAATCTTTAAAAAGCCCTCAAACAAATCATATTCATGGGAAAGATTAAATCAGCTTTAATCAAAAGAACTGCAAGGCAGCTCTTAAATGAGGAAAACTTGTTTAACACTGACTTTGACTATAACAAGAAACTATTAGCGGACAGCATGCCCAGCAAGAAAACCAGGAATAAAATAGCCGGTTACCTAGCAAGACTTAAGAGATTTGAGGGAAGAGAAAAGATACCTAAGGTAGTAGCTGAATAAAATGGATGTAGAACACGCGAAAAAAGAGAAGGTTTCAAAAAATTCTGAAAATACGGTATTTGTAGGGAACAAGCCCCTTATGAGTTATGTTACAAGCACAGTCATGCAGCTAAAAACCGTTCCCGAAGTCACAATAAAAGCCAGAGGGAAGTTCATATCAAAGGCAGTCGACATTACAGAAGTAATCAGAAAAAGGTTCCTAAAAGAGCAGATTCCGGAGATAAAAGAAATCAAGATAGGAACGGAAGAATACAGCCAGGACAGCAGGCAGATAAAAGTATCAACAATAGACATAATTCTGGCAAATAGGGCATAAGCAAGAACACTTAAAAACCATTTATTATTTCTAATCCCGGCTCTGTAGCTTAGAGGTAAAGCGCCTGTCTCATGCGCAGGAGATCGAGGGTTCGATTCCCTCCAGAGCCATAACTCTTATAATCCTACCTGCCTTAAAATTACAATGAACCAGCTGGAAAAAGAGTTGAGAAGATACTCAATAGCCGATAAAATAGTGCTTTCAGGAAACATAATTGTTGCAATTCTCCTGATAGTTTTTTCTCAAAGACTCCTCGAGACAAACTTTGGAAAATACACAATCACACTGGCCCTTGTTGTCCTTGCACTGATAAGCTGTCTTAGAATATTAAAGAAATGGGGCCCTAAAGATTATTAATTTTCGAATATGCTGTTATAGAAGTTTTCCCTTAAAACCTCTCTGTTAACTTCTTCCTTGCTAAACCTTCCGAAAAACTCTCTGAAGAAAGACCTTTTTTCCTTCAATCCTGTGAGAGAGGCACAAAGCCTTCTAACTTCTCTTGAAAACTGGCCCCTCTTATTATGCAAAGGCATTGGCTTTCTTTCGTAAAGACTCCTTGCTACCTTTTTTTCCTCATTTATCATCGCAACTACTGGGATTCCAAGAGTTTCCTGAATCTCCTCCAGAGTTATCTGATATTTCGTGTCTAAAACTCTGTTCATTATTATTCCAGATACGTTCCTGCCTCTCTGCCTTGCGACCCTGGCAATTTTCATTGAGCAGCTTAAGGAAGGATAATCAGGTGTTGAAACAATGAACAAGGAATCAGAGGCAAACATAGCAGACATCAGTTCCTCATTTAAAGAAGGAGAAGAGTCAATTATTATAAAATCATAACTCTTTCTTGCGTGAGTGAGTTTCTGCCTCAATTTCAAAGGACTATATTCTCTTTCAAACATGAAATTTCCAGGAACTGTGTCAACCCCATATTTTTCATGGACTGCTCCCTGCAAGCCCATATTGCTGACTGATAAGACGTCGTGTACAGTATTCCCTGGAGAAATGATATCCATATGCAGCCCCAGGTTAGGCGCAGAATAATTCCCATCAATAAGAAGAACCTTTTTCCCATAATGATTTGCAAGTTCAGCGGCCAGAGATGCGCTTAGAGTTGTCTTTCCAACCCCTCCCTTTAATGAAACTAAACTTATCACCTTCCCCATTTTATAAAATAAGACACAACAGATTAAGGAGTGTCCAATATCATCAGGAAAAAGAATCTTATAAACCTAACTAAGGTTGAGTTTTATCCTGTTGATTATCCCATTCATGGCCTTTTTAGTAACCCTTTTGCCAGTCTTTCTTTTATAATGGCTTCCAAATTCTTTATCTTCGAAAATCTCTCCCTCGAATCTTACACTCTTAGCATATCTCGGCCTGACATGCCAATGAACATATGGGTTCCATGGTTTTTTCTCAAAAGAATTATTCATCAGGCATCCCCAATTAAAAAGATCAGCACCAAAAGCCTTCCTTATAGCAGCTTCTAATTTTTTAACGATCTTAAAAAAATCTTTTTGCTCTTTTTCATTCAGATCTGCCAAATCCCCGCAATGCCTTTTTAAGGTCACAAAACATCTTCCTAAATAATATTGGTCTTCAGATAAATTAATGCTCCAATACTTTGTCTCCAATAGCTGATGATTATCCTTGAATCTGCAAATCTCACAGTCCATAGGATTTCATAGCCAGATTATTAATAAACCTAATGCCCGCCGGTAATCAAAACGCTGGCAAAATACAGAACAACAAGCCCAAGAATAAAGAAGGTAAAAGCAAGAAGCGCTTTTCCTAATCTCCCTTCCTTATGAAGTTCAGGAATCAGGTCAGTTGTCGCGATGTAGACAAAACTCCCCGCAACAACAGGAATCAGCATGTCAACAAAGCCGGCGTCCTTAAACAGAAACCATCCCAAAACTGCTCCTACAACTGCAAGCAATGCTGAAAGAAAATTGAACATCAGGGCCTTTCCTTTACTAAACCCTGCATATACTAAAACGCCAAAATCTCCAATCTCCTGGGGGATTTCGTGGGACATCACTGTAATAGTCGTCGCAATTCCTGCAGGGACAGAGATTATATAGCTCACACCTATCAGAATGCCATCCAGAAAATTATGGGCTCCATCTCCTATCAGATTCAGAACCCCAAATCTGTGCTTATGCCCCTTATGCTCTCCAGGATTATGACAATGATGCCAATGTATCCCTTTCTCTATAAGAAAAAATAAAGAGAATCCTACCATAAGAAGCACTCCTGCAGTGAGAGGCTCAAGCCCCTCCTCAATAACTTCCGGCATTAAATGAAAGAAAGCGTTCCCAAGCATTGCTCCAGCAGCAAAGGCAATAAGGATAAACAAGATACTGTCAAGAAGGTTTCTATTGAACCCAACAAAAAGGATACCCAAAAGAGCTAATAAACTTACAATCAGGCTGCTTATAATGACATATTCTATCATCTTACTTCTTCACCAAGCCCTTAGTGTTCGTCAGCTTGATAGTTAGCAAATACACAAGAGCCCCAATCCAGCTTCCAAGAACAATAATCACAATCCAGATTATTTTTTCAGCATCATTCCTGAAATTCCTCTTGGCTGCATCAATAATCATCCATATCCAGAAAGCAAAAACCAATAATCCTATTATTATAGCTACAGCTCCCGCAAGAAATGCAAACGGCCAAAACCAAAATTCCATAAGCCCCATGACATAATCAGTCCACTGCAGTTTATAAAATTATCATTTCATATTCTTGTGTCTATAGGCAAATACAAACATTACAAGCATAAAGAAAGCAAACAATAAGAAAAGGTACTCAAATGCAAAGAAAAACAGCATCAAGGCTGCAAGTACCTTCCCAATAAACTGCATTACATCTACACTCGTATTGAAAGGCCCGTAAAATCTGTTTATGTCTTTTCTGCTTGAAACTTCCAAAAAATAGGCTTCTGTAGTTGGTTCAAGCATCGCTATCCCAAAAGCGGCAAAAATAAGTAAAAGCATATCAACATAAATATCTCTGGAGAAAAAGGCAGCGATCGCAAAAACAAATGCTATAAAGAAGCCCGTCATGAAAATCTTCCTGTAGCCGTAATGTTTTGCCATTTTCGAGAAGATATATTCAGAAACAATCAAGGGCACAGCGACTGCAAAAAGAAAATATCCTACCCAAATGCCCCCAAGCCCGCTCTCTATTATGTAGAGGGGCATGAATATGTAAATTAAAGTCCACCAGATAAAAGTTCCTCCCCTGAAAAGATAAGCTGACATTCTCTGTCTGTCCCTAAAAAACTCAAAAAAATTGCGGAAAAAGTCTCCGTCAGTCTTTATTGTCCTATTGCTGTCATTTACCTTCGAGAATATAAATGTCATCAGTCCAGCAAAGCACAGCAGAAAGGCAAAAAGGAAAACGTAATTATTTCCAAGAAAAGAGGCTATATATCCTCCTACAAAAGGCCCTATGACCCACCCAAGGTTCAGAAAAGTATAGATAAAACCTTCATTCTCCGAAAGCTCTCCTCTCTTGGATTTATCCCTTACAATTATCCCGAAAACACTTACCCTTATTGTATAGATTGCAGTAATTACACAGGCAAGGACAAGAAAGATAATAAAATTCCTATTGAAGAAGAAAAGAAGATAAGTTATGCACAACAGAATTAAAGAATAAACGAAAAGCGCCGACTTCCTTGACTTCTGTACTAAAGGAATAAAAAAGAAATAGGACACAAAAGAAACCAAGGTCAGCCCCGCTGAAATTAATCCCGTGATTCCAGTATTGTTAACAAAACTGTTTATGTAAATTGCCCATATCGAAGAAATTGAAGCGATGGCCAAAGCGGAGAAAAGATTTACAAAAGCAAGGACAAAAATGCTTCTGGAAACAAAAAGTCCCGTATTTTTTCTGAATTGCAGCACCATTATCTTTTGATAGGATTAAATTCTCTTCCTATGCTAAACCTCTTTTTCGAAAGGACAAGTATCCAGCCCCTGCAGTTAAAAGTCCGATGATGGTCGTGCCATCTCTGCTGAAAATCTTTTTCCTTTATCACGAACTTCTCTCCATTCCATGGGTCGTGCATTATTATGCCTCCTTTCCTGTGGCCTACAACAACAGAATAATGGCCTTCATCCTCACTTGGCTCCGTATAGTTCACTATTGCTGGAAGACCCATGTCTATAAAATGCTTCAATTGATGCAGGCTTGCGCCCTCATGTACATAACAATAAAATCCCTTCCGCCTTGCAAAATTGATAAGCTCCGTATGGCGTGTCCCTTCTTTCGTAGTTCCCAGATGCCTTGCTAATGTTTTTTCCTTCAGGATTTTTCCAAAGAACTCAAGGACCATCTTCAATGAAGCCGGCCCGCATGTGTAAGTCTTGTCTTGTCTGTGATAAGGAACTTCAAGCACCATAATCAATATACTTAGAGCCAATATTTAAACACTACTTGACCCTCGTCTCAACCAATTCACCGGCATTTTCAAATAAAATCTTTTCATTTACCAAATCTTTCAGTACAGAAATTAAATCCTTAATATGAATCCTAATCTGTCTTGTACTATCCCTATCTCTGATTGTTACTGTCTTGTCTTGGATTGTCTGTCCATCAACAGCAACGCAATATGGCGTGCCAACTTCATCCTGCCTTGCATATCTTCTTCCAATGCTTCCGGATTTATCGTAAAACACATTCAATTCTTCCTTCAGCTCCTTGTATAGTTCATAAGCTGCTTCTTCAACATCCCCCTTAGAGACTACAGGAAGAACAGCTGCCTTGTAGGGCACCAATTTTGGGCTTAGATGTAAAACAACATTCTCCCTTTCTTTGTCAAACTCATAAGCATCCAGCAGGAAAACTATGAATGCCCTTCCAACACCAAGAGAAGGCTCACACACAACCTCTGCAAGTATTCTCTCCTTTGTTTCTTCATCAAAAATCTCAAGGCTTTTCCCTGACTTTTCCTGATGCTGCTTCAGATCATAACTTCCACGATTTGCAAATCCCTGGACTTCCCTCCAACCCATAGGAAAATTGTACTCCAAATCCCATGTGTCTATGGCATAATGGCTCTTTTCTTCCGAAACATGCTGCCTTGCCCTAAAGTTTTTCACATTCGCGCCATTCAATATAAACCATGAAAATTCCTGCGCAAGCCAGTAAGCATGCCACTCGCCCATAAGACCCTTCTTCCATGCGTCCAAAATTTTCATCTTCTCTCCCTCTTTGCCTGATTTTTGCATTTCTTCCGTATAAATACAGATTTCTAAATCAGGAAGCTCATCCATATAAGGACATTTCATTCCTTTCCTTATGAAATATTCAATCTCCATTTGCTCAAATTCTCTTGTCCTGAAAAGAAATTCCCTTGGAGCAATCTCATTCCTGAATGCTTTTCCAATCTGCGCAATTCCAAAAGGAAGCTTCATTCTGGCATTTTCATAAACATTCTTGAAGTTCACAAATATACTCTGCGCGGTTTCAGGCCTAAGATATGCCTCTTCCTTGCCCGAGGGCCCAACTTTAGTCTCGAACATTGGATTAAATTTCCCTTCAATTTCATACCGATCATCCCTATAATTATCAACCTCGTGAGCGTCAACCTTAAATCTCTCTTTCTTTTTTTTGTCATAGATAACGTAATCAACAAAGCTTGCAACATGCCCGGAGGATTCCCAGACTTTTGGATTTGTTATAATGGCCCCATCGATGCCTTCAATATCCTCTCGGTTTCTTACATGAAAATTCCACCATGAATTTTTTATGTTCTTAACAAGCTCAACACCTAAATGCCCGTAATCCCAGAACCCCCCCAAGCCCCCGTAAATCTCCCCCGAAGGATAAACAAATCCTTTCCTCTTGCAGTATGAAGCAAGCTCATCAATCCCAATCTCTGTCCTGTCAGTTTTCGCAACCATCTTATTAAATTTATTTTCCTGCTTTTTAATCTCTTTGCTTGCCCCAGACTCGCTCTTCTCATTTTCCTTGTCTTTCCTGCCTGCAAGAACAAACTCCTTCATCCTGATTTCAGCATCCTTCTTCGTTTTCCCTAAATAAGCAAGAGTTTTAGCAACAACTTTTCCCTTCTCCCTCCGTGATTCACGCAGGTAATAATACTCATTATTCCCGATTTTCTTTTTTACTACAAACATTTTACTCAAGACTTAGGACTACAAAGCCGTGCTTAATAATATCCGCTTCGCTCCAAAAGCTTAGTTCATTTGTTCTTAAAAGATAAGTAATTTTTTTCTCAATTTTTCTGCCAGTATATTCTTTTGCTTCAGGGTTCCACTCTTCCAAAACCAAAGTATCTCCCTCATTTACATCAAAGTCTGCCAGCCTTAAATCGAATCTTTTCTTTCCAGACAGAACTGCATCAAAAAGCTCCGGCCATGCCTTCTTCCTTATTTCCATGATATAGGCACTACATGATTATATTTAAATCTTTCTTAGGTACTACTTAACCACTACATGAATAAGATTTAGGCACTACATAACTTATTTCAAAAATTATAAATCATTGTTCGATTCCAGACCAAGAGCGCGAGGAGGGAATCGAACCCCCGCATGGAAGCTTTGCAGGCTTCTGCTTTACCACTTAGCTACTCGCGCGAACGGCCCCGACAGGATTTGAACCTGCGACCTACTGCTTAGAAGGCAGTCGCTCTATCCAGGCTGAGCTACGAGGCCATTCATTGACTAAAAAATAGAGTTATTTAAAGCTTCTCACTTTTAATTTTCAGCGGAATAAATTCTCTTTTTTTATTTTTCTCATCCGTCGTTTTCGAGTAATTTTTCTGTATAAATCTAATCACAAAAACCAATGCACCAAGAACAAGAAGGATAGCTCCAAATATGGAAATCGTTTTCAGATTGCTGTCGGAAATAGCAAATCCGGTAACTCCTCCTATATTCACTGGCTGCTCTGTCTCAAAAGTCTCATCTCCGGAAACAACTTCAAATGATAAAACAAAATTGCCCTGCGCATTTCTTGGAATTTCAATTTCCAAAACTCTTTCCAGCCTCTGATTTGCCTCAAGAAAAACAGTCTCTATTCCATCTGAGATAGCAACACCTTCACCGCTTAAGAGAGTATATTTCAGGCTGACTTCCTGGGCTTCCCCTGAATTTTCCTGCAAGACATAAGTTGTTACCAAGTTCAAGCCATCCCTTACGGAACTAAGAATGAAAAAGTCAAATGGCGAAGAAATAATTTTCACGGTAAGAGGAGTGCTTGCCTTATAATCCCCACACTCAACTGTCGCCACCGATGAATATTCTTGCCCCTCAACATTATTTGGAACATTTATAGCAAACACGAAATTAACTTTTTCCCCTGAAGCAATAGAGAAAGATTGCTCGTTTGAAATCCAGTCCCTCATAGGCCCGAATATAGTCAGATGGCATTCATTCAAAAATCTCGAGCCTGAATTAAGAACTTCAAGGCTAACAAGTTCACTTTCGCCTCTTCTCAAGCTTAATGCAGGAATCTCTGTAAGCTTCAAGCTGGCAGGTCCTGTAATCCCACTGGAACTTCCGCCTCCTCCGCCTCCACCACCACCGCCTCCGCCTCCGCCTCCGCTGGTGCTGACTATAAAGTTAGTTGTTGAGGCCCCTTTGTTGCCTGCAGCATCCTCTGCAATCAATTCCAGTTCATATGAAGTCTCTGTGCTGACGTCTATAGATGTAGAATTACAATCTCCCAAAACGCCCACCTTTACAACCTGTCCCCCTATGGAGAAAGTCAGATTGTAAGCGCAGCCATCCAACGGGCTGGTATCGTTGACGCTGTAATTCAAAGGAATATCTTGGGTATAATTATAGGTTCCATTTGGCTCAGTTATCTCGACGCCAGGAAGCCCGGTATCAAGAATAAATGTCTGGTTTCCTGTTTTTCCTACAACTCCTTGAGTATTATTGCAAGAGATGCTCCAGACATAGCTTCCATTAAATAGATTTAAAGAGAAAAAGGATAGGGCCCCGGAAATGACATTCGAACTGCTCTGATTTTTCTCAAAACTTCCTGAAAAGTTCCCATAGATTTCACAAGTATCAATACCAAGGTCAGAAGTTGCATTGAATGTAATATTCACAGGGTTAAGATTAATGTATCTCCCGTTTGATGGATAAATTGTCTCTATTTCCGGAGCCCCAATCTGAACTCCAAAATTGACACTTGAATTCCCGACTAATCCTGAAATGCTCTCATTAGCATATACTGAAACAACATAATTTCCACTGGTAGAAACATCAAAAGTTGTATTTTCGCAGGAAGAGATAGTATTATTTGTTAATCCTCCATCAAGAGTATACCAGCAGCTGTCCAGATTCTCTCCTGAAACAGAGAAGTTCAAAGGAAGGCTCTCATTTGTTCCGAATATTGTCCCCTTAACAGGAAGAATTATTTCTACCTCCGGAACAAAAGCAATCACATCATAATCAATAGTAACACTTTCCAGGTAAGAAGTCAGGCCTGAATCATCAGAACTGAAGAAAAACCTGTATTGGAAATATTGTGAATTTGCATTGATATCTGCATTTCCTGCAAAATAAGTATTTCCGGTCCCATCAGGCCCTACAAAAGTACCATCCGAACAGTCCGAAGACGAACACGTCCTGATTTGGTAAGTTAGATTTGTATTTAGGGCTACTGATGAAATCGCCCTAATTCCTCCATTCCCTCCGTTAAAATTAGATGCGAGAAGAGTAAAGCTCGCCCCCGAATCTGTTGACCTGAAAACATCCTCACTTCCATCCGCGATATAGATATAATCGTTCTCATCAGAATATATAGTCCGGCCTGAATTTGAGTCCCCTTCTCCGTTAAAATCGTCATTGACTAAATTCCATGTTGAGCCTGAATCTGTTGATTTCCAGACATCCTGATTATGTAAAATGAATAGATTACTTGAACTATCAGAAGTCATATCTGTTGCATCATTTCCAACTGCCCCGTTGTAATCGTCAACAAGTAAAGTCCAGGCTGCTCCTGAGTTTGTAGAAACCCAGACATCTGCCTGCGCGTCAACAGCAAAAAGAGAATTGGACCTATCAGCCGTAAGCCCTTTTATATTTCCGTTTCCGCCATTGAAATCTCCGCTGACTTTTGTAAAGCTCGTTCCTGAATCTGTTGATCTCCAAACCTCCTGATCCCCTTCTATGATTATAAGACCGTCATTAGTCTCAACTTCAAAGACAAGCCCGTTGTTGCCCTCCCCATTATCATAATCCTCATTGACCAAAGTCCATGTTGAGCCTGAATCTGTTGATTCCCAGACATCCTGATTATGTAAAATGAATAAATCATTTGAGCTATTTGTAATCATATATGTTGCATCATTTCCAACTGCCCCGTTGTAATCGTCAACAAGTAAAGTCCATGTAGTTCCTAAATCTGTTGATTCCCAGACGTCTGCCTGCGCGTCAACAGCAAGCAGGTTGATTACACTCGGATTGTCTCCTGAAAAGCTTATGTTGTTCCAGCTCGCCAGATTCCCCGCATCGAATACCCTACTCGTATAGTTCCCAAGAAGATTGCTGCCTGAAAGAACAATAGAAGTTCCGTTGAATTCGACATTAGCATAAGTCCCATTATTAAATTCATTGCCTGAGTCAGTAAAAACAGCAAAGCCCGTAATCCCATAATCCACCCTTACAAGAATAAAAAGAGTAGCAATAGCTAAAACCAAAACTAAAGCCTGCACACCCCTCTTTCTCATCATCCAAGTCATAATGATTTCTTATTTTATAAAGCTTATTACAATTAACAATCTATATAAAATGACTAATCTATTGAATACCATGGAAATAACTTTTTTAGGAACAGGAAGTGCTATCCCTACTGCGAAGAAGAATCATGTCGGCACACTGATTAGTTTCGCTGATAAGAATATTCTCGTAGACTGCGGGGAAGGCATTCAGAGGCAATTTAAAATTGCAGAGATTTCCCCAACGAAATTGACTCATATTCTTATTAGCCACTGGCACGCAGACCACACTCTGGGAATTCCAGGATTACTGGAGACCTTAAGCATGTCAGAATACCAGAAAAAATTGGTTATAATCGGACCTAAAGGGACAAAATACAACTTCTCTCTATTTGAAAAGATCTATGGAAAATTTAGGATAAATTACGAAATAAAAGAAGCCTCATCCGGAAAATGTCTTGATGACAAACTATTTATGATAGAAACTCTTCCTATGAAACATGCCGGGCTGACAAATGCCTACTCCATTAAGATAAAAGACAGGTTAAGAATAGATAAAAAAAAGCTGAAAAGGTTTAATCTCCCAAACTCTCCGTTAATAAAAGACATCCAGAACGGAAAAGATATAGTCCATCCTGTCACAAAAAAGAAGATTAAAGCCAAATCCCTGACTTATCTGGAAAAAGGTAAAAAGATAACAATAATCATGGACACCCTGCAGAATTCAAATACTGTAAAAATAGCAAAAGACGCAGACCTCCTTATTTCAGAGGCAAGTTTTATAGAAGCGCAAAGAGACAAAGCAGACTCCTACAAGCACCTTACAGTGAAGGATGCAGCAACAATAGCAAAAAAAGCAAAGGCAAAAAAATTAGCACTCACCCACAACTCTCAAAGATACGGGGATGACATAAGCCCTATAATAAATGAAGCAAAATCAATCTTCAAGAACACAATAGTTCCAAAAGATTTTGATATAATATCAATCTAAATTAATTTACAAAAAGAATTATTCTTTAAGGCTTGTTGAAGCAGGAGAAATGAAGATTATTGTATCTCCTCTAAGGAATGCAAGACCAAGACTCTTCTTAACCTCTCCGTTATACATTTCCTTTGTGTTATCAAGAACTACATTTATATGGATATCAAAGGCCATAAGAGTCCCTACGAACTGCTTATCATTCTTCAACTGGACCATTACTTCCTTTCCCTTTGATGCGTTAAGCAAGTCAAGTGGTCTCTCTATTCCGTTAACCATGATTTGATTTTATTTTCTTGCTTTATAAATATTGCTATTCATTCCGACAATATTGCTGAAAAAAACCTTGTTGGTTAAGCTCCTCTGTTAATTCCGAAAAGAACTGTATTATCAGGAGTATTTTGGCCAGTAAAAGCAAATCTTTTTAAACCAACTAAAACAAAAACTGCTATGAATAAAGGACGTAAAATTTCAGGTGGCAAATATCATTCCAACAGGAAGAGAAAGAAATTTGAAAAGCACGGTCAGGAGAATAAAATTTCACTCGGAGAGCTTAAGGCAAAAAAGCAAAGAGGAAAAGGCGGGAACAAAAGAACGATTCTTCTGAAGTCAAACATAGTGAATATAACTGAAAAAGGAAAGACAAAGAAAGCAGAAATAAAAAATGTTATAGAAACCCCTCAGGACAGATTCCTCTCAAGACAGAACAGGCTTGCAAAAGGAGTTCTTATTGATACCACCCTTGGAAAAGCCAGGATAACCAACAGGCCTTCAAGAGAAGGCATGATTAATGCGGTTCTTGTCAGGGAGTAATTTTCAACAGAAAGACTTAAATACCCTTCCTTGCCTATTTCTTTTTAAACCTTATGGTAGAGAGTTTTTAGATGAATCATGTTAAAAGATGCCCAGAATGCGGAAGTATAGACCTTACATATGATGACCAGAAAGGTGAGATAATTTGCAACGAATGTGGTCTTCTTATTGAAGAAAAAATGGTTGACACCGGCCAGGAAACCGGAGGTATGTTTGACAAATCTGAAAAGAAAGGCCGAGGTGGAGCGCCAATGTCAATACAAAAGTTCGACAAAGGCCTTACAACTAACGTCGGAGAAATATCAGACATCTACAAATTAGAATCAGGCCAGACGAGAAAATTCTTAAGATTGAAAAAATGGCAAGAGAGGGTATCAACAAGCATTGAGAGAAATCTCCGTCTAGCCATGGCCGAATTGAGAAGAGTATCTTCATTCCTAAGCCTTCCATCTGTTGTAAGAGACGAAGCAGCAAGAGTTTACAATTTCGTTCTTCAGCGTGGATTAGTAAGGGGAAGGTCAATGGAATCCGTAATCGCGGCCTGCATTTACGCTGCCTGCCGTTCTTATAATATCCCAAGAACTCTCGATGAGATTGCAGCAGCATCAGATGTTCCAAGAAGAGAAATAGGGCGTACATACAGATTCATAATCAGAAAGTTAGGAATAAAGGTAAAGCCTTCATCTCCAAAAGATTACATATCAAGATTCTCCTCAATCCTTCATCTATCTCCGAAAACACAGAATGAGGCACTGAAAGTACTAAAGAAAGCAGACGTATCGGAGCTTACAAGCGGAAGAGGCCCTGCAGGGATTGCAGCTGCAGCATTATACGTCGCTGCTTTGATGAACGACGAAAAGAAAACACAGAGGGAAGTTGCAGACGTTGCAGGAATCACAGAAGTCACAATCAGGAATAGATACAAGGAGCTCATAGACTGCCTTGGTATAGAAGACAAGCTGAAGCAAAAAGAATCCGAGTCCAAGAAGAAAAAATAATTCTGATGCGGGGACTAGGATTCGAACCTAGGTAGGCACTAAGCACACGGGAGCCTAAATCCCGCCCGTTTGACCGCTCCGGCATCCCCGCATGGATTTATGATATTTTAAGGAGTTTTAAAGTTAATGATTCAGAATTTCAGATGTTCATCAAGCTTATCCTTATACAGTTCTAAAAAGGAAGGTATCTGTGAGTGTAATGGCTCTGGTAGGCTGTCAAGAGTAAACCATCCCAGCTCATCAATGCTTTCAGGCTCCCCATTCTTTACTTTATCCCTATCAACTAAACAAAGATAATCAAAAGATATCCAGTGGGTGGGCGTCCCATCGGCAAGGCTTCTTTTGACATTCCGGTTTCCAAGCAATTTCAATTCCTTTACATCAACACCATATTCTTCCATAACTTCTTTTCTAAGATTCTCTTCAGGGCTCAACCCATAATCCAGGCTTCCGGAGCCCCAATCCCAGTTTCCCTGCTCGTCCCTGCAGTTCTTGCTCCTTACATGCATCAATATGTTCCCCTTCCCGTCATGGCAGCAGAAAACAGTCGTGACGCCGGTGAAGTCAACTCCCTTCTTCATTATTTTTCAAAATAAAATAGGAATATAAATCTTTCTCAATTTCTGACAAAAATCATTCTTCCCAGAACCTTTGCGTTATCAAGCTCATCACAGTACCTCGTGCTCTTAGGTCCAGAATTTAAGCACTTTTCAGAGTCCAGTAATATAATGGAATCTTTGAATTCACCTATTTCATCGTGGATAAACAAATCCTCTTCAAAAAACTTATCCCCTTTGATAAACATGTCCGCAGTGAATCCCTGGCTTGCAAAGATGATAAATGTATTTCCACTTACTCTGGCTTCATAAGGCGACTTCCTATAACTTCCAAGATTCGATAGAAAATCGGTAAATGGCTTTCCGTCTATGTCTCTTATATAATCAAGAGTCTTTCCATCAACCCCAAGCGAGTCCAGATTCACTGTTGAATAAATCCTTACCTCTCCTTTTGGGAACTCTCCAAACTGAAGGTCAATGTCAGGAATCTCCCCGATTTCTTTATCAATACTCCCAGATAAAACATGAACCTGAACAGACTCACTAGGCCTGTTTGTAAAGTAAATATTTGTGCCCTCCGCCCCGAAGTAAAGGTAATCCCTTCCATCCTTATGTTTAATGTTGTACCCTGCAGGAACCGATTCAGGCTCTTCAGGTAATTCAGGCTCTTCAGGTATTTCTTGAGTTCCCCCTGAAAATCCTGTCCCAGATTTCAGGAATCTTCTACTGGCAAAATCAAAATAATTATTTTGGCTTAAATCAGTAAGAATCTGATAGTCTTCGCTCTCCTTTGCTTTTTCATTAAGGAAAATATTCCCCACCTTGGCGCCTTCGGGCAGGTCCTCAAAGGGGATATCACTTATAGACCCGACGGTAACTTCTCCGACAAACAAAACATTCTCTCTTATTTCAAAAGAATTCCCCGACAGGCTCGTTTCAAGATAATATCTTGTAGGCTTGTCATTATAATAAATAACATTCCCAGGAGAAAGGGAAAATAAGGATTCTCTGGAAACCATCTCATTGTAATTCAGGAGATTTATCATTAATCCCCTTGACTTTATATTTTCCAAATATCTCCTGTCGGATACAGAAAGTCTTTCGTCAGCAATCAGGGCATTAATCCTTGTCGGATTCATCAGGATTCTCCCAGGATCCTCATTATAATTTCCTATGTTGTGTTTCGTTCCACTTTCAGAGATATAATAAATCACAGTGTCCTCAAAGAAAATTCTCCATTCAAAATTATTGTAATTCAGGTATCCATTCTTTATGCTAAACAAAGACAAATCATCCTCAATAGAGCAAATGCTTACTGAAGGGTTGCAGCCATTAAGAGTTTCCTGTACAGGTGCATCTTCCTGCGTTCCTGCGAGAGACTTACAAAGGCCCTCCTCACAAATATAATCGCCTGCCCCATACTTTATCTCACAGTCTTCCGGAACCACACACTCCGCAGGAACCTCATGCTCTCCTGGTTTTTCAGCATTTACTGTATGGCCTCCACTTTTGAAAAGGTGCATCGTGACAGACTCATAGACTTCCCCTTTCAGGAACATCAGCTTTGCCCTGTCAACGCTCAAGTAAGTTTTATCAATAAGAGTATCAATCCTATCTATCAAAGCGCCAACTTCATTCTCATTAAACTCTCCTCCCCACACCAAATCATTTGAGTCTGATAATCTGTCCCTGAAGTCCGAGTCAACCTCTTTGAAAGCATTGCTTGCCTTATCCCCTATAAGGAAGTCAGAGCCATCCTCAAGAACCTCTTCCGCCCTTCCTTGCAATTTCTCAAGAGTATCTTCTTTAGCTCCAAGGTTATCAGGAGTCAAAGCATTATCTACGCTCTCTTTGTCAATCCAACATCTCACTCTCTCATTCCCACAATAACCGACATCAACAAATCTCGTTGGATTAGTTCCTGTACCAGGATTATCTGTCGAGCAGACCCTTACAATTCCCCTGTTGTAGACCGCAGGGTCAATCGCTTCCTGCCCAGCTTCCTGGATATTTGGATTGAAAAGGGCCGAAGGATTTACACTTCCGGATATACATTCTCTTTCGCTTGAAATATCCGTCCTTGTAAGCTCCCCTTTTACTGCTTCATCTCTCAAATAGTTCAGGGCAAAACTCGTTGACACTTGCTTAAATCCACACTCTTCATCTCCATTTATTCTTACGCATAACTGCTTGTAACCTGCAGGTGTTGTAAAGTCCTTCGTCTCCGAAACGCTCTGCCCCCTTCCAACAAATCCGGAAGCAACCTGTATCGTAGGGTTGCTGTTATAATATGAAGTTTCAGGAGGGTCTTTCAGATAGACCATATATGAAACTCCCCTGTCATTTCCTGAAAAGATATGATAAAATACCTTGTACTGCGAAGTTGCAGGAACAGTTGCATCGCTAAATGGAATCTCGCTGAAAAATGCATGAAATTGTGGAGGCGAATCCGGCTCTATCAATGCATCAAAATCAGTCGGCGCCTTTGCTGAAACGAAAGCTCTGCAGAATTCTCCTCCTGCTTCATCAATGCTCCTGGCCCTGAATGCCTCAAAGGTATTCCCAGCGTAATACTTTGTAAAGTAATCTATGGAGCCCTGCGTGTTGTCAAATGCGCTCTGCACAGCCATATACTCTCCTCCACCTCTCGCCTGTGCCCTTCCTCCTGAATAGATAAATTCAACTATCTTTGGCAATAGCGCTTTTGTCAAAGGAGCTGCCTGCCTCCAGAAGAACTCACAAGTATACACAGAAGTAATCTCATCACATATTCCTACAGTCTCCCCTGATGCAATATTCTCTTCCAAGCAGGCCTTATGCTGCTCAAGTATTGAAAGATAGCTGTCGACTCCTGCGTGTATCCCTGAAAGGCAGACAGGAACAATAACATCTCCCCCGAATGCAACAGAGTTTGGAAGGCACAACAAAGCCGAGCCGATTATCCCTGACTGAACAACATTATCAACAGGATAAGTCCCCCCAAAATCACATCTGGAAGTAGGACAAATAACAGGGTCGCAGACATTGAACAATAATTTACAATCATCAGGAGACATAAAGTCCTGGCACTGGGTTCCCGGAACAGAGGATGCAGGCAAGCCAACCTTAAGGCTCTGCCCAAGAATACTGACTCTGCTTCCCTTCCCGTATTGTGATGCAGCATCATTCAACGCCTGCACTGCCTCATCAACCTTTCTTCTCGTCTCTGCTTCACTCAATCCTGGGAATTTATCAAGCGCCTGCCCATTATTTAGATTAAACTGCGTGCACTTGTCGCCTCCAAATCCGGAGCTAAGGAAATCCATATTCCCATCAATGCCTACATGGCAGAGCCAGAAGCTTGCGACTCTCCCCGAAGACTCAAATGCTTTTATATTTCCAAACCCGGGCAGGCTCTGCTGTGTTGCCGCATACCATCCGTTCTCAACATCAAAAGGAACAATAGCAGGCATTCCCCTATAAGGCTCGCTTTCATAATATTTAACTTCAGGATTGTTTATCTTCTTCCTGTAAGCATTAGCATCAATCTTCTGGAAATTCCTGAACTTACCGCCAAGATCCTCACTCACATCCTCCCCGGCAACCCCATTGTTCCACTCATAAACTTTTGTAGGCACATAACTATTATCACTCGCCTTCCCAAGAAGTACAAGGTAAGGTTTCCCGTCATAAGTGACAAGCTGTGCAGGTGCGCTTCCTCCTTCCAGGTCAGATAATCCATACTCCCCATTGCTTACAAACCCTCCATAATACTCTCCCTGAATAGCATCCTTATTCCCATAAATTCCAACCTGCTTCCCTGCAAGGCCTCCCCCCTGCTGGCTCTCCGGAAGACCTTCAATAGGAGTGTAACTTTGCTTCTTGTCATAAATGCCCTGCCCGATTCTCTGTAATTCTTTTTCAGCTCTATCCTTTGTAGGCTGCGAGAAATCATTGCTGTTTCTGATATCAAGCCATAGCTTCATGTCCCGCGCTTCTGTAACACTCAAATACCTGTTTCCATCATTGTCTTCCGCATTAACAAGCTCACCAACTCCAACTTCCCTGCCATCTGAAAATTTTATCTTTTCCTGTAATAGCTGATTGTTGTAAGAGCCTATGAAGCCGTCCCTGATTGCTCCCGAGTCAACACTTTGAGTTTTAAATATCCCTCCTAAATCATTATCATCTGTATTATCATCAGTCAGCCTCTGCAAAACTTCATTGTCAGCATTTATCCTTTCAGTCATTTCCCTTACATCTTTGTTTATGTCAGAAGAATGGTCTGAAAAACACCTGTCAACTGAAATCCCCTTCTGCTTTGCCTCCGCCTCGCAGATTTCAGTCCATCCCCCGCTTCCCCTCATAACTCTCTCTCTTGCAATTGCCTCCCCGGATAATCCTGAAAAGAAATTCTTTATTGTGAGAACGCCTGAAGTTGCAAAGCACGCAGCCTTCATTCCTTTAACTGCCTCCCCTAAATTTTCAGAAATTGACTGCCATTTTTCAATTGTTTCATTCAGATTATCAATTTTCTCCTGCGCCTTGTCAGGGCTAAGCTGGAATGCCCTCTTTTCTATTCCTATATTAACAGTAAGATTTGTCTCTGTGAAAGACTTTGTGTCCGAATTAAATCTTATTTTTGCAAACTGTTTCAAATCAACTGCTTCTAAAACAAGAACCTGCCCGCATAAAGTCAGGCTTTCGTCTCTCAAATCAACTATTCCCAGTCTTCTTGACCTGACTTCTCGTTCCCCATTACAATACCCACTTAGAACCACGCTACTGGCCTCAATCTTTTCCAGAGTGAAGCTTCCATTCCCGACAGAACTAGTAAAGTTATAGTCGTCCTTATCCTCAATCTCAATTCTCTGCTGTCCAAGGCTGAAGGTGGCCTTTGATTTCAGTTCTGGCTCATTAAGTTCAACAAGCCTTATTGCCTTAAATCCTGAATCAATATTAACAACTCTCACCGCCTCACTGCTGTCAACATTATATACCTCCTGCCTTCTCATTTCAAGATTATTTTCATTGTAGCTTAAAGGATACAGGTCTTCAAACTTATCGAGCAATCTCTCTTCAGTTGCTTTCTTTCCAAGGTTGCCGGCAAGATCTATTGCCCTCAAAAGTCCCTTTTCGGCGTAACTTTCATTTGCTCCGGAAGCTTTGTCAAAAGGAATTTCATCTGCAAGAGCCTCATAAGAGTCTATAGTCTTTCCAAAATATTCCTCAATAGTCACATTGTATTCAGCCTCATAAAGCTTATCTGAATCAACAGGTTTTATCCATCCTGGAAGAACCTCCAAATCCTGCCCGTCCCTTGTTATTGTAACATTCTCCCCTACAAGTTTGACAGTCCAGAACTTATACTCTTTCCCGTATTTCTCATGCCCTTCAGTTCCATTAATGAACAAAACCTCTTCTCCTATATCATAGTTAGTCGGTCTCAGACTTAACTCAAATCTCTCATTCCCACAAGCAATCCCTATCTTCCCCTCTCTCTTTCCGGAAAGCTCAATCTCTCTCACAACACACTTATTATTAAGAAATCTGCTTCCTCTGTAAACCTCAATATTATCCCCGTCTACGTTAAGCAGGGCTGTCTTGTCAGCTGCAACAAATCCATCATAACTTACATCCATATCTACTCCACAATATCCTCCTGGAAGAAAGACCCTTCCTCCTTCCCTTCTATCAACTACAACCTCCTGCACTTTTCTGTCCCCCTCATAAATTGCAATTCTTGCTCTCTCCGGTTCAGCATCAATCAATCTCACAGAATACTGCCCCCTGAAAAAGCTCTGCCTGCTTCTCTCAGTATCCCATTTATCATCACTTAATTCCTGAAGCAGAAATTCACTCTTTCCTACCCCAAATGAGTTTCCGGCATAATAATCCATAGTTGCAGTCAGATTCACTCTTACACTATCAGGCAGATTCTCCTCGACAGGCTCTCTCTTCAAAACAACTACTGCATATCCGACATTATCTTCAACCGGACTCCCAAGAAGAATATCATTTGTTCTCAGAGCAGCTCTTGCTGGATGGAAACCAACTCCAACAACCCCTTCCGACCGGTCAGCAACACTAAATCTTATGTTCCTTATCTGTTCAATATCCAGCAAAGGATTAATCTTTATAGCGTCCAGCTGACAGAATACAGGAACATTTTGCTCGGCCAATAAATCACTCCTGACAACAGTTGGCTGGCATCCTGCAGGAGCAACCTGAAGAAGAATATCTTCTCTTGCAAGACAACTTTCAGGGTCTTTGCCTAAAATCGGATAGTAAGTGCTCAATCTTCCTTCTGCCCTGTAATAATCGCTGAAATCTGCAGTGCCATGCTGAACAAAAACCGCATCCGCGTTTACAAACGCAGAAAGCAAAATTAATCCAAGTATAACTAAAAATATCTGTCTCATCCGAACACCACCCCAACACCAAGATTCTCAAATATTTCATAATTAAGCTGCAGCTGCTCCAGGCTGTCAGGGGAAGGAAGCGACTGAATTTCAAGGGTAATTCTTCCAGTTTCAAGCTCACTGGCTAAAACATAAGTCTCCGCCTTTCCGCCGCCTCTTAATGCAGTTTCTATCTTTGTTTCCGGATAATCTATTGTGAAGCACTCCTGCCTTGTAGCTCCAAACAATCCCTGAATTCCTGATCTTGAAACATCAACACACTGCGTTCTCTTTGAAGCAGGAATGGATATGCCTGTATCTCCGTAAACATAAACCTGTATTTCATAACTCCCTTCCTTAAGCGCAACTTTGTTGTTTTCAGGAAGAACCGCAGTATCCGTTCCATCATCAGCAATAAAGTATACGATGGCCCTCTCGGCTTCAGCCCCGTCAATTTTGACGCTAACTTCATTTTCATATTCTCTCTCAAGTATTATGTCTTTAACAAATTCTTCATTCGATGAAAATACAACTTCTCCTTCTGCAAAGCCTTCCGCCCTGGCAACAAGATTCCCATTCACACACTGTGGAACTTCTGTTCTAAGGACAGAATCCTGTCCCCCTATCTGCGTCCTTCCAATATTGCATCTCTGGTCAAGGCATTCAAAGCTGATGTCTGCCTCAACAGGGTTTAGATTTGTGTCAAAAGTGTAAATCTCTGCACTTCCTTCTCTAAAATCACAAATGTCAAACTCTGTGGTTCCATAATCAACGCTCAAAAGATTTACCTCCTTTGGCTGGTTGTTGTCAATAAGCATGACTACCGGAAACTGGAAAATCTCCAGCCCGTCCCCTACCTGAACCATTACAGGAACTGCAATGTCATAAACAAAGTGGTAAGGCGCATAGCAGAATCCCATAACTCCAAGGCCTTCCTGATTCCCGACGGGCTCTGCAATCATAAGGACTTCATCAACCTTATCCCCGTATATTTCTATCTTGCTTGGCCACTCCTTTGAATAGAAAAATCTAACAGGCTCATTCACATTTTCATCAACAACAAAGTAATCATCTTCCTTGTCATCAAGGGAATAGTAGTCTCCTTTAAATTTTATTGATTCGAAATTAGCAGTCAGGCCGTCCTTTATTCCCTCAACCACATCTTCAGTATTCCATATCGCCGGAGAGCATGACACATCAACACCATCAACGGGAGCGTAAAGTCTCATCACATCAACTCCATAATCCTCCAGAAATGATTCTTCAATCTCTTTGTCATAAACCTTTCTTGCCTCATTATATAACTTTCCAAGCTTGCTGCTCACCTCAATTTCATGCCTTGTCTTTCTTGCGCTGCTCTCTTCTCTGTAAACGACAACTTCGGAAAGAACATCAATATCAACTGAATTATCCTGTATGGTTACATCTACTGCGGCCTCTTCAGGAAGCTCAACATAAAATCCCTGCTGATAAAATTCATCAAAATTGCAGTCTGCAATTCTCAGGCTCAAATATTCCTCCAGCTCACTCTCCATTTCCCCTTTCGTAACACTATTCTCTCTTATCAGGCCGTTTCCGCTTACATAATACCAGTATTCCACAGGGCTCCCGAAAAAGTTCAGGTGTGAAGAAAATGGAGCATAATCGCTTCCGGGCTGGTAGCTTTCTATGTCTATCCTGCCCCCTTGCAGCCCAAGCAAACCAATTCCCCTTTCAGCCTCCTGCTGCACACATTCTGAATAATAATTATAGACAGGAAGGAATTCAGCAGGCACGCCTCCGATTCCAAATCTCCCTCTTAAAGCAAAGAAAAGCACAACTGCTGCAACAATTATTACCGCAACGATAACAAACAAGCTCACCTGTCCCCTCTTATCAACCCTGCGTTTCCCGATTATTTTTCTGAATTCAGGCATTCTTCTTTCCCCCTTTATCAATTCTTATCTTAATCAAATCCAGAATTTCGCTGTTTATATCCCTCTTTATCACTCCCTTGAACTTTTCCCACAGCTTTTCATCCTCAATAAGAAGAAGGTATTTCTTCATTCTCTTTTTCCCCAAAACATCCAGTTACTTCCCAATTCCAATATTTAAACTTTTCTTAATAAATTACTAAGTAACTAACTTACTAACTGTCTTTTCTTTCTTGCAAGCATCAGGAGCAGACCGATTAGAGCCAGCATCAAAAGTAGCTGAAGGATAATCAAAAGGCCAATAATATCGAGTTCTCCTGAAGGATGCCCGGCAAATGCTCCTGTGATCCCCGCCCCTCCTTTCAGCATCCTTTCTTCAGCGTCTCCATTGCTAAATTCAATCCACATTCCAACCCCTATCTTTCTTTCATTATTCCTTACCAGTAAAAACCCATAATATTTTCCGCCCCGTTCTCCTTTGACGCATATCCTGTTAGATGTAATTTCATCAGCCCTTACATCCTTGATATAATTCATAGTAATCCCAAAATCCTCTGCTCTATAGGTATAATCCCTGACATTCTTCCTCCCTTTGTTATTCCAGTAATCTTCCAGATAGACATCTGTCTGCCTGTCTGTATATATCTTCAAGTTGAAACATGCCTCCTCTCCATTTTTTGTATCAATGGCTATACTTGAAGGAGAGAGCCCAAGTTCTATTGCATAAACCGGATTGACGATAAGAATGAAAAATCCCAGAATCAGGAATTTACTGCTCAACTGCAATAAACTCAATTTGAGTCTGATGTCCAAGCATGCTTTCATTAAATTCTCCCTCATAATCCTCAAGGTCAAGTTTCATATAGAAATATTCTTTCTCAACTCCTCCAAATTGTGAGGGAGCTGAAATATTAATATCCCAATCTTCAATTATTTTATATGGCCCATTTTTCAGCTCAGAAAAATGAAGAAACCTGAATATCTCCTCTTCAGGATCAACCAATTCAGGATAGACTCTCACATCAACAGTTCCTGTGTTGTTAATATTTACCTTGTCGCTTATTACTTCCGTTTCAAATCCCCACGTAATATTCCCGACGTAAACGTAATCAGGCACTTCAATCATTATAAGGGATTCAGGAACTATGATATCCGTCTCAACAGTCATGAATTCCTGGGCAATAACAACTCCTGAAAACAAGATAAGAAAAACAAACAGGATAAATGCCCCTTTACCCATCCCACAATATATATTTTCCAGTATATAAGATTTTCCTCAAGAGGATGGCTTTATGAAAAATGAATGGCCCTGCGCAGCCGGGACGAGCTTCAAAGCGAGTTAAGGCCATGCAGGGCGGATGGCCCTGCGCAGAATCGGACTGCGGACTCCTCCACGTCAAGGAGGCGGTTTACCACTAGCCTACAGGGCCTTATCAGACTCAAAAAGAGTAATTATAAAAAGCTTTTTAAACCCAACTAATTAACCATAATCAGCATAGACCCTCACACCCCAAGGGCGGTGTCAGGCGAGCTCATAAAGCACCAGGCTTTTGCCCAAGTACAGATATGAAATTACCAAAGGAAACAAAAAGATATTGTAAGCATTGCGGAAAACAGACCGCACAGACGATTAGCATAGCTAAGCAGAGGGGAAGATCCACTTCACATCCAATGTCCCGTTGGTCTAATTCAAGAGTAAGAAGCCGTGGATTGAGAAGAGGCACAGGAAACCAAGGAAGATTCAGCAAGCCTGCAATAAAGTCCTGGAAGAGAAAGACAAAGTCAACAAAGAGGATGACAATCATGTACACCTGTAAAGTCTGCAAAAAATCAAAGCAGGCAAAGAAATCAGTAAGAACATCAAGGATAGAAATAGGAGAAAAGGTGGCAAAGTAAGATGGCAAGAGAACAAAAAACAAAACAGAAAAAGACAGTAAAAAAAAGGTTCTTTTCAGTTGAATCAAGATTGACTTCTACAAAGATTGAGCTCTACGCAGCTTCTGCTGAAGAGCTTGATGGCAGAGTCGTAAAGCTTGACCTTACAAAACCACTTAGAGGAAAAGCATTTGAATTGAGACTAAGAATAAGCCATGATTCAGGAAAGCTGACAACAAAACCTCTTTCCCTCCAGTTATTCCAGCCATATGTAAGAAAAGTTGTAAGAAAAGGAACTGATTACGCAGAAGACTCCTTTGAAACTGACTCAAAAGATTTTAGCATGAGAGTCAAGCCACTGTTGGTCACAAGAAAGAGAGTGTCAAGGAATATCCTGAAAGCGCTAAGAGAAAATGCAAGAAAGGCATTATCTGCTTACATAAAAATAAGGACAGCACAGGAAGTTTTCGAAGACATAACAACAAACAAGCTTCAGAAAGTCCTTTCCCAGAAGCTGAAAAAAATATACCCTCTTGCTCTCTGTGAAATACGTGCTATTCAGGTTATAGCTCCTGCAAAGGCAAAGAAAGAGAAAGAGCATGCAGAAAAGTCCACTGTGAAAAAGCAGGCAAAAGAGGAAGAGTCAACCCAGATAGAAGAAGCTGAAACCACAGAGCCCGAAGCAGAATCTGAAACAGAATCAGCCGAACAATAGTAAATAGTAATCTTTTTAAGACATCCAATTCTAGTTAATTTACCGCCTCCATAGCTCAGGGGTAGAGCGATAGTTTTGTAAACTATAGGTCGGGGGTTCAAATCCCTCTGGAGGCTTTCTAGTATGCTGAGCGAAGGCGAAGCTGCTAGCCAACAGAGGTATGAGAACGTAGTTCGAATAAACCTCTGGAGGCTTTTGAAGTTGATGTAAAGCCCTAAATACAATCAACCAAGCCCAAAACTCTCGGTAAAATCAACAATCATCCTGTACTTCTCCAGGAACTTTAATCCTTTGTCCGTTATTGAATACGTCTTGCTCTCCTTTCCTTTTGTTTTCAGTGTATGCTCAACAATAAATTCTTTGCTCTTTAATTCCTGCAGATATTCATCCATCATCTGATAAGAAAGATTTGACTTATAGAGAATATGGGTAGGTTTTATCTTCCCGCTCTTCTCCCTGATAACTTTCAGGATATCTTTTATTATCTCTAATCTATCTCTCTTTTTTCCCATCCTTTTCTCTCCTCTCATCACCTCTTCTGATTGGCTTCAGCATGACTACAAAATTGACAAGGATAAATCCATAGCCAATAAGGTAAAAGACATGCCCGACTACGTAATGAACATGATTTACAGCGGACAAGGTGAAATCAACACTTCCTAAAAACAAAAAGAAGAATGCAAGGAGCAGAAATGGGTTTTTCGGACCCTCTCCATCGACATATCCACGCCCATAATAGAAAAGCACATAAAGCATCAAAAGTGCAGAAGTGAAATAAAAGGCAACAATCTTCTGCTCCGCAAACACAAGCAGAATCAGAACAAGGCTAAGCAAAAGCCCATAATTTCTCTTTCCTTTTATGTCGAAAGTAAGATAGGTTAAAGTTGTCAGTCCGATTAGAAAAAGAAAAGCGTGCGCATAAACCCCTATTCCTATCAATCCGGAAAACCCGTCTAAAGAAACAATCTCCTGAACATCTCCAATCTTAAAAGGAATATACCAGCTCACAAAAGCCCATGAAAAGTAAGAAAATGCAAGGGCAAGAAATCCGAATCCAAAAAGCTTGAACTCTCTCTCAAGGCAATATTTGTAAACTAAAAAAGAATACGCTGCAACAGCAAGAGTGATAATGCCGAAAAGAACTTCTAAAATCAGGCCAAATCCAAAAAACCACGAGGGAATCAAATAGAACTGAGCCATAAAAAAACATCCTTTTTTGCCTTTTAAATCTTGTGGAAAATGCTTCTTGATTTGCTGTTAATAACCCATTAATAAAGGCTTTTCTTATTAAAAACAAGAAAAAACGAGGAACAAAAAATGAAAACAAAAAAAACACAACACGCCCGCCAGGCCTCCAATAGGGGGCGGCACTCTCCCCACCAAAAAAAGCCTCCACGGCAGCTAGTAGCTGGCTGCTAAGGAGCAAGTAGCGCACGGACGGTCAATTCTTTCTGACAAACCCTCTGTCGCTCCGTGCGCTTCCTCTTTTGATACCGGAACCGGCCCTCTCGACAAAAATCCAATAAACAACCCCTCCAAGCATACCAATAATCAAATCCCACACAACATCTATGCCCCCTTCAGGCCTGATAATACCCTCCCCATAAAGAATGAACTCAAAAGCCTCCCACAAGGCAAGAAGAAAAAAAAGAAAAATAAATCCTCTCCGGATATCTCTCTTCGCATCAAAATATTTCCAGATGGGGTACATCAATATAGCTCCAGAGAAAAAATGCACAATGCTCCAGATTTCAAGATAAACAAAAGAATTATCAGCAAGAACTATTCCCAAAAATTCAGAGATGCTTGTTATGATTTCCTGCATCAGACAAAAGATATCCGGGAATTATAAACTTATTCGTCAATAAAATCCGCCTTCTCCCCCTGAACAAGGACTCCTGCAACTTCAGAATCAAGATTAATAAGCTGCCCTTTCTTGAAAGGACCAACTGTCTGCCCATTCATATCAACCATCTCCCCTACATCCTCCTTCAAAACAACAAGCTTGTGCTTTATCTCTTCCTCTTTCTTTCCATTAATCAAATCCCTTAATTTCTTATCCCCTGATTCAACAGCCACAACTAACTCCTCAAAGAGCTCCTGCTCAAACCCAAGCATGTTTCCAAAATCTCTCTTCATAATTCCTGTTTCAGCAGCCACAAAGACCAGATTCAATATCTTCTTCTTCCTTCTAAGCATAAGTTCCTTGAATATAGCCTTTGAGTTCTCAAACTGCTTCTTATTCCTCAGGGCACTATCAGAAAACAAATCCCCTTCAATGACACTGAAACTCTCCCTCTTCTCCTTAAAAAATTCTCCTGCCTGTTCAACAAAATCTTTTGGAAGGGATTGCAACTGGTCGGAATACTTTTCTTTTCTTAATACCTCATATAATTCATTGTAATCCATGTAAGAACTCAAAATCGGAGATTTATAACTATTTTTATACTGCTATTTTCCAAACATATTCTCCTGTAATAACTTTCTCCCCATAATCTTCCTCCCATTCATCCCATCCCTTTCAGTAAATCTGTCTCCTTTGGCTTTCTCACTAGGATATGTCAGCACAGGCACTGGCTTGTCAGAATGCCCTTTCATCCTACATGAGGTGGTATGGTCGGCAGTAACAACAAGCTTTGCATTGCTTTTTTCCAGATACCATTTCAAATATCCAAAAAACCCCTTATCAATCATCTCAATCATCTTCACTTTATCCAGAGGCTTATTATCATGCCCCGGAATATCCGTTTCCTTGAAATGAACATAGAAATAATCGTACTTCCTGTAATTTCTTTTTATCATTCTCAATGCATATTTTATGCTTCTGTAAAGTCCCGAATAGAGATGAGCATAGGAATCAATGCCCCTCATCTTCGGATACTTGAAAGAATACAAGTCCATTTTGGCAGCTTTTGCTATGCCTTTTTCGAGAGGCATGTAACCTAAAGCCATCCATTTCCCCTTCAGTTTCTTAAAATTAGGAAGAGAATTTCCGGCATCCCTGCATAAGATAAAATTCGCGGAGAATAATCCTTTTCTTACTCTCGCCACATTAATGGGATGCTTGTCCAGTATCTCATGGCTTTGTCTGATAAAATTGTTAACAAGCTCTGCGCTAAGCATCGAATCCTCTTCATCATCCAGAGGCTTTGAAAAAACAACCTTGCTCTTCCCGGAGACTGCCATTCCATTGCTGTAAAAGGGATCAGCATTTGTTATATTGTCAGAAAATCCCCCCCTAAATACCAATACCCCCCTATGCCCGGAAGTTGCATGGAATTCAAATTTAAAAGGCAGCTTGACTCCTTCATTGACTGCTCTTGCCAGCTCCATAGCCTCGTTAGTTGTCAAAGTCCTCCCTGCTCTCCTATCCATTATATTCCCGTCATTAATATCATCAACAGTTGCAAAATTGCATCTCAATGCCAAATCTCCTTTAGTCAGTTTTAACCCAAATCCGGAAGCCTCCAAAGGGCCCCTAGGGGATATCCTATAATCATACCCAAGTAAAGAAACAACCGCACTGCTGGATTCCGGAGCAATTCCTTCCTTCACAGTGTAGCAATAATCAATCTTCCCCTTGCCAGAAAAATAATCAAGGTTTGGTGTGTTCGCGGCTTCAAGAGGAGTCTTCCCATCAAGAGCAGAACAGGGCTCATCGGCCACCCCATCCATTATCACAAATACCCCTTTCATGCCAGAAAAAACAAGAAAGAGATTATAAAGATTATCAATTTTGAAAGCATCAATACTGAAAAGAGACAACTAATAAACCGAACCCAACACTTTAAAACCTGATTAACTTAAATTTTCCATGTTCAGCTCACTAAGAGACAAGCTAAAAGGCTTCTTTGGAACAAAAGAAGAGCCCAAGGAAGAGAAGAAAGCAAAGAAAGCGGCAAAAAAGGAAAAACCTACAAAATCTAAGAAATCAAAACCGGTAAAGGTTTCTAAGTCTAAACAGGTTGAGCAAAAGCCCGCTGTTTCTAAGTCTAAACCCGATAAAGCAGCATCTGAAGAATCTCCATTAGAGCAGGAGTTAGAGGAAGTTGAAAAAACCCTTAAAAAAACACAGGCGACATCAGAAGACAAGTCGCATCTTCCTGATCTAAAACAAGAGCAATCAGGCTTCCTTGCAAAACTCTTCAAAAAAACGCAGGCTGAAGAAAGGCAGAAAATAAGCATTGAAGAGGAAAAAACCAAGCCGGAAGAAGAGAAAATAGAACAAGAAGAAAGCGAAGAAGAAATAATAAAGCATGAAGAAAAGCCAAAATCTTTCCTGTCAAGATTCACATCCAAGTTAACAACAACCACTCTAAAAAAAGAGCATGTAGATGAAATCTTCGAGCCCCTGGAAATAATCTTGTTAGAAAACAATGTCAACCTGTCAACAGTAGATAAGATAAAAGAAAATCTGGAAAAAGACCTTGTAGGAATAGAAGTAAAAAAAGACAAAATAGAGGAAACAATCCTGCAATCCCTGAAGTCATCAATAGAATCTGTCTTAATAGAACCCCCAAGTCTGATTGAACTGATAAGACAAAAAAACAAGACCGGAAATATATACACAATAGTCTTCTTCGGCATCAACGGCTCAGGAAAGACAACAAGCATAGCCAAGTTGGCCCACAAGCTCCAAAAATCCGGAATCAAACCCCTTCTTGCCGCAGCAGACACATTCAGGGCAGCTTCAATAGAGCAGCTAAAAACACACGGAGAGCGCCTTGGAGTCCAGGTAATTGCGCATGATTATGGTAGCGACCCTGCAGCAGTTGCATTTGATGCGAAATCATACGCAGAAAAGCATAATCTCAATTGTGTATTAATAGACACAGCAGGAAGAATGTACACAAAATCCAATTTAATGAAGGAGATGGAGAAAATAATCAGAGTAAGCAAGCCAGATCTGAAAATCTTCGTAGCAGAGTCAATAACAGGCAACGACGCAACGCAGCAGGCATCAATGTTCAATGAGGCAATAGGAATAGACGGAATAATCCTGACGAAGGCAGACGTAGATGAAAAAGGCGGGGCAGCATTATCAGTCTCCCAGGTAACAGGCAAGCCCATCTTCTTCCTGGGGATGGGACAAAAATACGACGACCTCAAAGAATTCAAAAAATCAGATATCATGAAGAATCTCGGCTTGGACTAAAATGAAAAATGTAAAGATCGCAGTATTCACACCAACAACGCATGCAGATAAAGTCAGAGAGGCGATAGCAAAAGCAGGCGGCGGAAATATAGGCAATTACACAGATTGCACTTTCTCATCAGAAGGCATAGGAAGGTTCAGACCAAATGAAAAAGCGAATCCACATATAGGCAAGGCAAATAAATTAGAAGAAGTTGAAGAAGAGAGAATAGAATTCATCTGCCCAAAAAAAGATGCAAAACAAATAATAAAAGCAATCAAGCATGTCCATCCATATGAAGAGGTTGCTTTGGATATCTATCCTTTGATAAACGAAAAAGACCTTTAATCCAATTAATCCTTTCTCAAAAATCTCTGCATTATATGCTCAACAAATCTCGGCTGGCAATTATAAATATCCTGGGTTAAACTCTCCACATTTTCTTCATATCTTGTAAAATCATTTTTATCCATATTATTGAAAGGATTACTATTATAATCCCCGAAAATATGCTCTCTCTCAATGCCCAAATGAACAAATTCATGGATAATAGTCTTGACTTTCTCAGGTTGGGTTAAGGATTCATTTACTCCAATAGCTATAATGTCTATACTCCTGATAACTTCGAAGAAGCCAGAATGCCCTTCCTGAAGAGACAAAGGAATAACTTTCCCATGATGTCTCATAAAAATCTGATACCCTTGATACACTCCCATACAAACCCTCAAACCACAACCTTAAAAACCTTATGACCCCTCGCTTATTTATGTTAGATAAGCTGTCATCAGCAATAAAAAAAGCAACAGACAAGATAGCGAACGCTGTCTTCTTAGACAAAACCCTTGTAGATGAAATAGTAAAGGAGCTTCAAAGGGCATTGATAGAGGCAGACGTAAACGTTTCCCTTGTATTAGAAATAACAAAGAAAATCAAGCAGGCAGCATTAGATGAAAGGATAAAAGGCATAGAAAAAAGGGAACACCTAATCAAGCTCCTTCATGATGAGCTTCTTGGAATATTAGGGGAATCCAGGGAAATAAAACTCGGAAAGAAAAACACATTCATGATGCTCGGATTGTATGGCGCAGGAAAAACAACAACAATCAGCAAACTTGCCCTTTATTACAGCAAGAGAGGCCATAAAGTCGCAGCAATCGGCTTAGACGTCCACAGGCCGGCAGCATCAGATCAACTAAAACAATTAGGAGAAAGAAGCAATTTCGCAGTATTCATAGACAAGGAAGAAAAAGATCCAATTAAAATCTGGAAAAAATACGAGAAAGAATTAAGCAAGTACGATTTGATACTTGTAGACACCGCCGGCCGTGACTCTCTGGATGATGCCTTAATTTCAGAGATAAAAGCAATAAGCAAAATAGCTAATCCAACTGAAACCTTCCTCGTTTTACAGGCAGACATTGGCCAGGCAGCACAAAAACAAGCCAGAGTATTCAAAGAAGCTGTGCAAATCACAGGCGTAATAATAACACGTATGGATTCCACAGCAAAAGCAGGCGGAGCATTAACGGCATGTCATGAAGCAAAAGTTCCTGTAATATTCATAGGAACAGGTGAGAAACCTCATGACCTGGAACATTTTGAGCCTGAATCATTCCTTTCCAGGCTTCTAGGAATGGGCGACTTAAAATCATTAATGGAAAAAATTCAGTCCCTCGATTCTGAAAAGCTAAAACAGTCCCAGAAAAATATACAGGAAGGCAAATTGACATTAAGAGATGTGCAGGCACAGTTAGAGTCAGCAGAATCTATTGGAGGAATGGAGAAGATAATGTCAATGATGCCAGGATTAGGAAAAGCAAGAGAAAAAATTACAGATGCCCAGTTAGAACAACAGCAGAAGAAAATGAAGAACTACAAAAACGCAATAAACAGCATGACAGAAGAAGAAATCAATAATCCAGAATTATTGGAAAAACAAACAACAAGAATACAAAGAATAGCAAAAGGCGCCGGCGTATCAACAACAGACATCCGTGCCTTGATAAAGCAATACAAGATGCTTCAGGATTTAGTAAAAAACCAGTCTGCAATGTCATCTGGAAAGATAGATCAAAAAACATTAATGAAAATGGCCAGGAAGTTCGGCAAGAAGGGCATGAGAATATAGGAAAGTTTTTAACAATCAAATTCAAGCATATCACATGAAAAAGGCACTTATCACCGGGGCAAGCAGCGGCCTTGGCTTAGAAATAGGCAGGCAATTAAAAGAAAAAGGATTTCATGTAATAAACCTTTCAAGAAATAAGTCTGAGTTTGATAATCTCGCTCTGGATTTATCAGATGACGGATCAATATCAAAAGTCACAGAAGAAATAAAGAAAAATCATTCAGATTTCACTCTCTTGATATTAAACTCCGGCATCATGCCTCTTGCAAAAGTTGGAGGAATAGACTTTGATATAGACCACCTATTCAGGGTAAATGTGACAGGAAGCATAAAGATAATAAATTCACTCATAGAGTTGATAAGAAAAAACAATGCAGACATCGTTTTTACAGGCTCTACTGCATCACTCTATGGCTATGAAGAACACTCTGCATATGTCGCAACTAAGCATGCAATAGATGGTTTCATAAAATCTCTTAAGCTGGAGCTCGTAAAGGACAATGTAAGGGTAATAGGTTTTCATCCCGGAGGGTTCAATTCCAACCTAAGGGGAGGTGTCATTAAGGAAGGCTATATGGATCCAAAAGATTTAGCATCTTTGCTGATCAATCTCCTTGAACTTCCGAGAAGTATGGAAGTCTCAAAAATAGAGATAAACAGGAATAAAGGAGCAATATGATTCCATCCAAGCTAAAACAAGGAGACGAAATAAGAATAATAGCCCCGGCGAGAAGCCTGCAATTAATCAGGGAAAATGGGAAAAAATGGGCAGAGGAAAGGCTAACATCGTTAGGGTTCAAAATAACTTACGGAAAAAACGTAAATGAAAAAGACGAATTCATCTCGTCATCAATAGAATCCAGAATAGAAGACCTGCATGAAGCCTTCAAAGACAAAAATGTAAAAGCCATCCTGACAGTTATTGGAGGATTTAACTCAAATCAGCTTTTGAAATACATAGACTGGAATATAATAAAAGAAAATCCAAAAATCTTCTGCGGTTTTTCAGATATTACCGCACTGCAGAATGCAATTTTCAAAAAAACGCAATTGGTAACTTATTCAGGCCCAGCATTTGCAACGTTTGGCATGAAAAAAGGATTTCAATATGCAGAAGAATACTTCAAAAAATGCCTTATGGAAAATAAGCCCTTCGAAATCCAACCGTCAAAAGAATGGAGTAATGATGAATGGTGGATAGACCAGGAAAAAAGGGAATTTATAAAAAATCCGGGATATTTGGTAATAAATGAAGGGGAAGCGGAAGGAACAATTATAGGGGCGAATCTCTGCACATTCAACTTACTGCAGGGAACTGAATTCATGCCCTCCCTTGAAAACTCAATCCTATTCCTTGAAGATGATGGAGAATCTAAAGATGTTAATTTTGACAGGGATCTTCAAAGCCTGATTCATCTTCCGGATTTCAATAAAGTAAAAGGCATAGTAATAGGAAGATTTGAAAAAGAATCAGAAATGACAGATGAAAAACTAATCAGGATAATAAAAACAAAGAAAGAGCTGAATCATATCCCTGTAATATCCGGAGCAGACTTCGGCCACTGCCCTCCTTTAATCACATTCCCTATAGGCGGAAAAGCAAGAATTTCAGCAAAGGACAATAAAGCAGAAATAACTATTCTGGAACACTAAAAAACCTTCAGGTCTTCCAGCCCATTTTCAATCCTTTTAATCAAAGCCAGAGTCATTTTCACAGCCGGCTTATTCAATACAGCTTCCGTAAGACCAATTGCCGCAACAATCTCCTTAGCCTGCCTCTTAGTCTTTCCTCTATTAAGCAATGCCCTGATTATAGAATTCTTTACCTTCCCTTTGCCTAAAATAACTTCAAGCATAAAGCCTTCCATTTTATCAACTTTCCTTCTCTTAAAATGCAAAAGCCAGGATTGTGTTCTTGGAGGAGGAATAAAACTCTCCCTTTTTACAGCGCAAACCGGATGAATCTCATACCTTCCTGCAATATATCCTATCTTCGAATCTGAAAATAATTTCTCCTTAAACTTTTCCCCCACAATTAGAACCATTTCAGGCACCTCTGATTTTACTGCCTTAATCAAAATAGATTCAGAAAGTAAGTAAGGGATATTAGAGACTATTTTATCATATCCCATCCATGAATAAGAAAGAGCATCACCGTAAATAATCTTAAGATTATCATTCCTTTTCTCAATAGCAGAAAGTCTCTCTTTAAACCTGCTATCCTGTTCAAAAGCAACAACATTACATTTCCCGGCAAGCGCTTCAGTCAATGCCCCCTGCCCCGCGCCAATCTCAAGAACTTTATCATCTTTCTTAAGTCCGGCAACTTCTATTTCCCGGTTTATAATTCTAACATCTGCAAGCATGTGCTGTCCCTTGTCAAAATCAGGATTTTCGTTATGTTCCATTTAATACTTATACATAGAGCTTAAAAAACCAATCGGCGATAGTAAAAATCTAATTTATTATCTCCTGCACTTAGCACTCATCACAGGAAAACCGTCTCTCACAACAATAAATTCCTGATTCTCGACTTTGAAAGGCTGCGGATTTCCTCCAGGAGAAAGAATCTCAACCAATCCAAGAGTGAAATTAGTTCTTACATAGCTCTGATTCATGGGGCTGATAGTAAACCAGTAATTAACTAAATTCCCTTCCCCTTGATAAACTCCCTGTCCTAAATCAACAAGCCTCGCATGCAGCTGCCAGAATCTGGGCCTGACATATTCAAAGAACATTATCTTATCTGCAAAAAAATCATTTTCAGGCCTTCTTTCTTGAGTGCCATTAACCCTTATAACATTGAACTCTAGGCCTTCAGGAGATTTAACTCTCCATCTTACCCCATCAGTTGCCTCGCCCAAACCAGTATTATCAAGCCAGACATCCAGTCTATATTCAGTCCTGCCATCTGCAATCAATGGACAATTCCCATTATCAATCACTGTCTTTATAACAGCCTCCTGCGCAAGAACAGGCCCAGCCATAAGAACAACAATTACAGCAATCCCCAAAAACAATCCCAACATTTGTTTCATAAAAAAACAGAGAAATATGCCTATTTAAGTCTATATTGTATCCAAAAGACTAAGAATTCCTTAAACAAAATATTTATATACTGATAATATTATCAATTGATACATAAAATGGAACAGGAAAAAGAAATGACCTTCAATACAGAGAAAATAATAACCAGGAGCCCTAGGCTGGACACTATTTTAATGGTTGAGCAATTCATAAAAGAACATAGCGGAGATTACAAGAAAACAGAATTATTCCATACACTTCCCAAGAAAATAATGTGGGGAACATTCAATGTCATCCTCCAATATCTCTGGGATAACAATAAGATAGGTATAGACAAAGATGATTATGTGGTCTACATCTGGAATCCAAAATTAGTAGAGAGACTTAAAAATAGAAAAGCCTATTAAAATTAATGTTCTCTAAGCCTGCAAAAGAGGTTAAGTTCATAGAAGAAGATTTAGAAAATTATTTTCTCTCGCTTCCGGACAACAATTCTATAAAGAAAGGCATCAAAAGAGCGATTGTCGATCTCAAAGAAAATGCCTTTTGCGGAAATAAGATAGAAAGAAAATTGATTCCAAAAGAATACAAAAATAAGTATGGCATAGATAACTTATGGTGGTATCCTTTGCCTGATGCCTGGAGGCTTGTTTATACGATAGCCGCTGATAAATATGGGATTCTGGCAGTTATTATAGAATATTTTGATCACAAAAACTACGCCAGGAGGTTTGGTTACAAGACCTGATAAAGAGATACTATCTGAAGTTTTAGAAAAAACCATAAAGATGGATATGTTAGTTAATGCAAGAATAAGGGATTATTTTGACTTAGAAGTCAAGTTTGATGATAATAACAATGTATTAAACCAAACAAAGATAGAAAAATTTGGCAAATTCTTTTTTATGGGTCTTGGGGCAAATAAAAAACTCAACATTTTAAAAGAGATTATGGGCGAGCAGGTAGCTAGAATAGAAAATTTTCAAAAAAAGTTTTTAAGGATTTACGAGATAAGAGATATTTTTGCTCATCACCCTATCCCAAAAAAGACCTCGCAAAAATGGTTGGCAGATTTTGAGAAGATAACTTGGGAAGAACTATATGAAGAACACAAAGAATTATGCAAAGAAATCATTCCGGTTCTGGGGAGTCTTTCTAAGTAAAAAACAATCAATTTAAATTCTCTTTCTTTATATATGAATGAGGAAGTGAGGTTGCGGAAGAAGTAGGTTTTTTCTATCCTTTATCTTACGCTTCCTAGTTAAGTTAATTATAATTGCTATTTCTATGATGTTCCCTATTAAAGCCAATGTAAAACCAATTTGAAAATTAAAATTAGTATTCTCCTTACTAATAATCTGTGAGGAGTTTGGACTATTAACATTAATATTACTATCTGAAATCTCTGTCCTTGAAGACAAAATACTAATGACTTCGTCATCTAAATAATGTATCCCGAACCTACATTCATAAGTATGATTTGTATTATCTCCGCAAGAAAATGTTATAGGAAATCCTATTTCTGCAGAAGCACAATCCTGAGAGATGACAAAATTTCTTGCTCCTTCAATATCTCTACAATTGGGCGATTTTTCCAATATCTTATTTACCGCTTCATTTAATTGCTCTTCACTTAACTTAGCATCAACAAAAACAAGATTAGAAATTAGGATAATGGTTGTAAGCAAAATAAATAGTAGAATAGTTTTCTCCCTAAACATATGAATCCTAAGAAAATCCAACTTTTTTAACCCTTTCCTCTCTTCTTCCTAAAATCCCTGAACAACAGAACAGCGAGAACAATTATTGCTATAAATCCTGCCAGGGCAGCTCCGGGAGCATCTCCATCTCCAATGCCTACGAATATCAGCAAAGCAGCCAG
>Ga0210050_1000260_pt1 | contig 73380 bp, 60 predicted proteins | sample CryGey132114_all_FD_185463 | JGI IMG/M metagenome (GOLD analysis project Ga0210050, IMG submission 185463) | Groundwater microbial communities from aquifer - Crystal Geyser CG22_combo_CG10-13_8/21/14_all (SPAdes) (version 2) | ecosystem: Environmental > Aquatic > Deep subsurface > Groundwater ... | reverse complement strand
TTCATCATGGGAGCGGGGTATTAACGAAAACACAAATGGACTTATCAGGCAGTTTCTACCCAAGGGAACGAATTTTAAATCCATATCCTGCAAGGAAATAAAAAAGATCGTAAATCATTTAAATAATCGGCCCAGAAAAACCCGTCAGTATCTGACTCCAAACCAAATCTTTAACAATCAATTCGTACCCCTTTTATAAAAGGGAATTGCACTTACGGGTTGAATCCGCCCTCGCTCAATTACTTTTCATATATTGACCACTGTAAAAATTCCGACACTCTAATTAGATCGTAGTTCGGAATTAGAATATGATAAGATTTTTAATTGGGGATACAAATTTCTTGAAATTGCCTCATTAGAGAGGCAACTGTATATGGCCATATGTCCTATAAAGGGAAGAATTGATTCTTGGTCTTTAGTTAACATACATCTTCTCCTTTAAAACTAAGGTGATACTAAAATATGGAATTTAAAATTATTATCGATAGCTCTTTGGTTGAATTAGGTATAGCGGGGAGCATTGACCCTTCAGATAATAAAAACTTGGTTAGTATCGTCAATGATTTTGAAGATGGGAAATGGAGACGAGAAAAGTTTAACAACTTTATCTGGGACAATATTTCCCAAACTGCCCTTTCTCATAAAGAAAGGGCAGCACTCTCAGAGTATCCTCACTCGTTGTTAATCGAAGCAGCCAAGAATCTTCGCCTTACCGACGCGGAACAAGATATTGGAAAAGGTAGCGAACTTGCCGAAATAATCTTGTACGGCATCATGCGCCATAAGTACAAAGCTCTTCCAGTTGTGCCGAAAATATTCCACAAACAGAATGTTCAAGACAACGCTAAAGGTGCTGATAGCGTGCATATTGTTATCGATGCAAATAATGCAGATTTCACCCTTTGGTTTGGCGAAGCTAAATTTTATAACAGCATTGAGGATACTCGATTGGAGAGTATTGTCGAATCGGTGAAAAACTCCCTCAAAACCGATAAATTAAAAAAAGAAAACTCCATTATCCTAAACGTTCAAGAATTAGATCAACTGGAAATTCCTGTGGATGCCTTATTGAAAATAAAAGAGGCCCTTAAAAATAAGCACTCCATTGATGCGATTAAACCACTAATCCATATTCCCATTCTACTTTTGCATGAATGCGATATAACTGCTCAGGCCTCTGAAATTACTGATGCATATATTGCTAGAATTATTGAATACCATAAGGGCCGTGCAATTTCATACTTCAAAAAACAGATTAAAAAATTAAAAGATGATTTTAAATATTCTGAAGTTACTTTTCATCTAATATTATTTCCGGTCCCTCAAAAAAAACCGATTATTGATAATTTCGTTGAAAATGTAAAACATTATAAGAAAAATTGAAAATGGAAATTTTCGCGCAATGCCACAAAGTTAATGATCTTCTTACGGCTGGAGATGATGCTGAAGCTCGAAATGAGCTCATTCTTTTGCTTGAAAAGCTTCGGCAAGATGGCCTTGAATACTCCCCCCTTATCAACCGCCTTATTCGAGATGTAGGTTTATTTCCCTACATGGAGGAAAATACAGCATCATGGGAAGAACGATTTATATACCAAGCATTCAAAGTTGATGTGGGTGGTGGAGAGGTAGTAACCCTTCACCGAGAACAATCTCGCCTTCTAAATGCCTTATTGGATGGGAAAAGTATTGCCGTTAGTGCTCCAACAAGCTTTGGGAAAAGCTTCGTTATTGACTCTTTTATTTCTATTAGAAAACCAAAAAACGTTGTCATCTTAGTTCCAACAATTGCTCTAGCCGATGAAACACGACGGCGGCTTCAAAAAAAATTTTCCAACGCGTATAAAATCATTACGACATCAGACCAATCTCTTGGCTCTAGGAACATTTTTGTATTCCCTCAAGAGCGCGCAATTGGTTATTTAGGTCTTTTTGGACACATAGATATTTTTATCGTTGATGAATTTTATAAAGCAAGTCGTGATTTTGACAAGGATCGCTCTCCGGCACTCATGAGAGCCATTATTAATTTGACAGAGATTTCGGACCAACGTTATTTCCTAGCACCCAATATAAACGAGTTAAAAGAAAATGCTTTTACCGAAGGTATGGAATTTTTGCACCTAGATTTTAATACTGTTTATTTAGACAAGACTGATTTGTATTTAGAAATTGGAAAAGACAGTCAGAAAAAAAGCGATGCACTATTACGAATACTTGGTGAGAATTCGGGGAAAACTCTAATCTATGCCGGGACGTACACAAATATTGGCAATATTTCTAACCTATTAATGACAAACCTTGAGTCCCTTGAAACTGTATTGCTCAGTCAATTTCAAGCATGGCTTTCCAAAAATTATGAATCTAACTGGGCTCTAACTAATTTAGTAATAAAAGGAGTAGGAATCCACAACGGGAGACTTCACAGATCACTAAGTCAAATTTAAATTAGGTTGTTTGAAGAAGAAGGAGGAATCGATCGTATAATTTCTACCTCCTCAATAATCGAAGGCGTGAACACATCGGCAGAAATTGTTGTCTTGTGGAGTGATCGAAACGGCAGGGCGAAAATTAATGATTTCACCTATAAGAATATCATTGGCCGTGGGGGGCGAATGTTTCGCCATTTTGTAGGGAAGATATTTATTCTAGAGAAGCCTCCCCAAAATGTTCATACACAGTTGGAACTTGCTATGCCTAATGAACTTTTAGGAACCCTTAATGAAGAATTATTAGATTTTGAGCTTTCTTCAGAGCAAATGAACACAGTTACTGAATATCGGGAAAAAATGAATGAATTAGTCGGTTCAGCTGATTCCGAATATTTCAGGACCAAAGATCTTTTTCAAAGCAGTGATTCGAATAAAATACAAAAAATCATCATAGCTATTAAGGGTAATCCTGGCACTTGGAATGGGTTGGGGCATTTAAACTCAAGCAATGTTGACCAATGGGATCATTATCTTTACAAGCTTTTAAATTTGCAACCTGAGGTGTGGGGAATTGACTTTAGTAAATACGTTACTTTCGTGAAGATTCTTTCTAAAAACTGGAGCCATTCAATTCCAGAGCTTTTACAAGAATTAAATGAATTCGACATCAGCATTGATCAATTCTTTGAGCTGGAACGAAATACTACATTCAAACTAGCTTCGCTTCTCGGAGATGTTGCCACAATATATAATAGAATGAATAAAAATAAACCAGTGGATTTGACGCTAGCGATTTCAAGGCTTTCCCATGCGTTTTTACCGACTGTAGTATATCAGCTAGAAGAGTACGGGTTGCCGCGTATGATTTCACGAAAAATACATAGATCGGGGATTTTTAATTTGGAAAATCAAGATGATACGGTTCATGTGGTTATTGATCGACTTAGAGAAATCGGGCAAGAAAAGCTTATCCAAAGTGTGGAAGACTTAGACGAATTTGATTTCTACATTCTTAAGTACTTCTACGAGGGGATAGAATATCAGGAAGCATCGTCTACAGTTTAATCGATGAGATTTTTGTAAAAGCATCAATCCAATAGCAATCCAGCATCTCTGTAAAAATTCCCCGATTGCGCACTGGATGAAGGGGCGATATGAAAACGCTCAGCCCTTGGAGTCCAGCGTCACGCTGGGCCGGGCAGGATATTGGTGAACTGGTACTCTTCGACGGGGAAGCCGAGGGTGATGTCAAATTTGGATTCGCCCCATTGCTCGATAGTGAGGTAATTTTTTCCTGCGTCGTCTTCAAAATCCCACACGACAAAATGCATTTCTTCTGTGGAGTTGCCACGATAGAATCGACCGATGTCGTCGCATTCGAAATGATAGGTCGTTCCCCGACACACAACTTTTTCGGGCGGGTCTTCGTTCTCAATAATGTGTTGGGCGATGTCGCCTTCGATCTCATCAATAGAAAGTTTCTGGCAGAGGCTCCATTCGGCGTAGCCGTCGTCTTCAACTCGCTCCAGAAACCAGACTTCTTCTCCTTGCTGGAGTTCCCATTCGTCGGTCACTCCCCCCTCTTCCCACTCGTAACGGTTCTGAGCGGTTACGGTATAGACTTTGAGGTCGCGTTCGACCAGGTAACCGGGGCGCAGTTTGGACAGAACCAAATCTTCCAATTGCGGTGCTTCTTCTTTTTTCTTTTTTTTGAAAAAATCAAACATTCGTTATCTCTTTAGTTGTGAGGCTGACTAGGACAATCCCATTTTTGCTTTGAGTGCGGCGAGGCTATCGCTTGCTGGAGCGATGGACCCACCTGAGCCCAAGGCTTTGTTGATTTCATCATCGACGCTGGTGTGAGAGTCTGCGATCTCGCCATAAGCTTTGGAGAGACTTTCATCTTCTTCGACTTTACTGCGCATTTTCTCCAGCATGGCGATGGTGCCGTTGGAATCGACTTTGGCCATCTGCGCGTTGAGTTTTTTGGTGGCTGATGCGGTTTTCGCGCGCGCGCGCAAGGTGACAAGTTCGTTTTCGTAACGCTGAACGGTGGTGCGCAGTTTCTCGACATTGCGTTGCAACTGATTGGCCATGCCTTCCTGCGCCGCCAGTTCCTGTTCCAATCGTAATGCTTCTGCACTGCTGGTTTCTTTACGCGCAAGCGATTCGGTGGCCAGACGTTCGGCTTCTGCGGGTTCGATGGCACCCTCTTGCGCTTTTTGCAAAAGTGCCATTGCCTTGCGTTCGTAGTCCACAGAGAGTTTTTTATTTTTATTGGCGTCGTTGCGCATGCGGATGACGATGCCTTTCACTTGCGCCAGACTCTGCATGGAATCGGTCAAATCTTTTTTGAGATCGCGGATGCCCTGCTCGGTCATCTTGATAGGATCTTCAAATTGATCGACCGCTGAATGCGCTTCGGATTTTCCCCACTGTACGATTCTCGAAAATAAACCAGCCATTGGAAGCCTCTTCTTTTGAATAAATTTAAATTATAATTTTTATTATTTCTGATCCGGTATCTGAACGAATGCGACGCGTAAACTCTAAGCCGACTTCGCGATTTCCAGAAGTTCCTCGCCGTGTTCCGCCATGGCGAGACTGAGCGCGTCGATGCTACCTTCCAATTCGTTGAGGTCCAGATTTTCCAGTTGCAAGGTGTCGCGGAACAAAAGCGTGGTGCCGTCCTCATCCAGAGCGAAGGCCCCATGGACCAGTGAGCGGTTGAGTTGCAGGAGGCGTTTGAAGCTATCGGCAGAGCCTCCCTTGATCGGCATGATCAATTGTTCGAGAATTAGTATCGGGTCTTCACAATCCAAAACCAGATTGTTGATGCCCCGGTCCTCGTCGCTCACAACGCATAGCTCTTCGGCAAGATCCTCGGAGTCTATGGAGAACCCCATTTCCAGCAAGTAATTTTTTACTTTTTCAAAATGTCCCATTAAAAAATACCTCTATCCTTTCTCGTGTTTGGCCAGATCCTTATCCAAAATATGATACGCCTCGTTCAACCTGCGGGTCAATTCGTCGGCAATGCGTTTTTTTTCTTCATCCTTCGAATGCAGATCGGGGTGATATTTTTTCATCAAACGTCGCCAGGAATTTTTGAGTTCCTCACGACTGGCACCGGGTTTCAATTCCAGATTGGCGTAATATTGCGCCAATGGATGAGACGGCGGTGCAGACTCCTGTTCTGAAAAGTCATGAAACTCCTCTTCAGGGCGAAACTCAAATTCGGGTTCCGCCTTCTTCTCTGCGCGCCAATGGTTCCAATTGGCGTTGGCAATATCAAACAAACGTTTCAACATAGGTCATTATCTCACAACGCAAAGATGACAGGCAAGCGGGATTGAAACTCTCAAAATCCATCAAAATTTGTTTGCGACTCTATCTAGACCTTTATCCTGTCACTGATTTCATGCGGGTCCTGTCATGTTTTCGGGACGCACATTTTTGTCAAACTCCTCTGCTGTGAGCAGGCCCAATGCGACGGCGGCTTCCTTCAAGGTCGAATTTTCTTCATAGGCTTTCTTCGCCACTTTCGCGGCATTGTCGTAACCGATATGGGGATTCAGGGCGGTCACGAGCATGAGTGAATTTCTCAGGTGCGCGTCGATCTGCGTGCGGTTGGGTTCGATCCCCACGGCGCAATGTTCTTCAAAAGATCGGCAAGCATCGGCCAGCAGTCGAATGGATTGCAGGAGGTTGTAGATCATCACGGGTTTGAATACGTTGAGTTCAAAATTGCCGGACGATCCACCGACGGCGATGGTGGTGTCGTTGCCGATGACTTGCGCGGCGACCATTGTCATGGCTTCGCTCTGGGTCGGGTTCACTTTGCCCGGCATGATGGAGCTTCCCGGTTCGTTGGCGGGCAGAATCAATTCGCCGATGCCGCATCGAGGTCCGGAACCGAGCCAGCGCACATCGTTGGCAATCTTCATCAGAGAGCAGGCAACTGTTTTTAAAACGCCACTGGCTTCCACCACAGCGTCGTGTGCGCCCAGTGCTTCAAATTTATTGGGTGCGGTGACGATGGGATGTCCGGTGATCTTCGCCAATTCTTCTGCCACTTTTTGCGGGAAGTCGCGATGCGAGTTGAGACCCGTTCCAACGGCGGTTCCACCCAGTGCGATTTCGCACAGGGCGGGCAAGCAGGACTCGATGCGTCTCACAGCGTTGTTCATTTGCATGGTGTAACCGCTGAACTCCTGTCCCAGCGTCAGAGGGGTTGCGTCCATCAGGTGCGTGCGTCCGATTTTGATGATGTCAGCAAACTCCTCCGATTTATTCTTCAAGGTATCGCGTAGTTTCTTCACTGCTGGCAATAATCGTTCGTTGATCTGGGCCACTGCGGCAAGATGCATGGCGGTCGGAAAGGTATCGTTCGAGGATTGGCCTTTGTTCACATGGTCGTTGGGGTGAATGGGGGTTTTGGAACCCATTTTGCCACCGCTGATTTCGATGCCGCGATTGGCGATCACTTCGTTGCTGTTCATATTCGATTGCGTACCGCTTCCCGTTTGCCAGATTCGCAGAGGGAAATGATCGTCGAGTTTGCCTTCAATGACTTCGTCGGCGGCCTTAGCGATCAAATCATTGACCTCTTTGGGGAGCAGTCCCAATGCGGTATTGACGGAGGCAGAGGCTTTTTTCAATTGTCCCATGGCCTTGATGATCTCGCGCGGCATGGTTTCAATACCAATATCGAAGTGGATGAGAGAACGGGCTGTTTGCGCGCCATAATAACGATCGGCGGGAACTTTTATCTCGCCCATGCTGTCAGATTCGATCCGGTAATCCATATTTTTTTCTCCAAAAAAGAGGGTTCTAATTTTAGTTGATTTTGATCAATCGGTAAAATGATCGGCCGCTTCAGGCAGGCGTTCACTCACGATGGTTTTTATTTTAGCCTTCAACCTCTGCTCCGTCTGACGAATGGCCTCGCGCGTCACGCCATGCTCTTCCCCAATTTCTCGAAGCGAACGTGGTTCGTTGGTCAGCAGACGCTGTTCAATGATTTGACATTCTATCGGTTTGAGCGAGTCTTTCAGTTCTTCAATGAGAGCTCGGAAGGCCGAAAACAAATCTTCTTCTTCATACTCATTTTCAAATGAGCCTCCAGCACTCAAAATATCCAATGGCGTCAGGGTTCCGCCAGCCTTCATGGGTGAGTCCACCGAGATATCCGACGCACCGAGGCCTATGGAAACATCGACCACTTCCTTTTCATCGACGCCAAAACGTTCCGCCAAAAGTTTGGTGGTAGCGATATGTCCTTCACTCTCCAGTTTTTCCTTCTCTTTTTTGAGATTATACAACAATTTGCGGCGGGTATTCGTGGTTCCTACTTTGACCAGACGCCAATTGTCCAAAAGGTATTTTAAGATATAGGAACGAATCCACCAGCCTGCATAAGCTGGAAGACGTACGCCGCGAAGAGGATCAAAATTCTTTACGGCTTTCATGAGCCCCACATTCCCCTCTTGAATCAAATCCATCATATTTTGCCATTCGCGCCGGAAGGTCATCGCAATCTTCACGACCAACACCAGATTGGAGGTGATCAGACGATAAGCCGCCTTGACATCACCCGTTTCTTTGAAGCGAACTGCCAGGCGATATTCTTCCTCTTCGGAAAGCACTTCATGCAGACGAATTTCCTGAAGGTAGGCGGTCAACGGGTCAAGCGGGACGAGAGACTTATTTTTTTCGCCTACAGGAATCAAGGCTTGACTGATGGAGTCTACGGGTGGGACATCCTTTTCCAGATCGATTTCAGAAGTTATATCAATCGCATCGGTGAGGTCCTCATTTAGGAAATCATCCGATTCAGGCTCGACCTCTATTTCATCCTCTGATTCAAGTTCGATTTCGGGATCTATTTCGGGATCTGTTTCTGACATAAATATTAAGCTAGGGTAACCGGGTATATAAAATTAAAAAATTGCCAACAACACGTTGCCAATATTAGAATAAAGCCATGATAAGATTTATAATTTTTGGGATATTATTGGCTGCGCTTCCTCTACTCTGGTCTTTTGTCAAGTCGGGAAGAAGTCCTGCACCCACAGAAATGACTCCCTGCGCGAAATGCGGTGCCTTTGTACCTCGCGAGGAGGCATTGCCTAAAACCGTGCAAGGCAAAACACAATATTTTTGCAGTCCCGCCTGTTCAACCAATAGCTAAAAATACCTTACATTCGGTTCCGGTATTATAACACCATTCTTTTTTAAAATTGAAACAGCTTGCACAATCCTTCACAATACCCTTTTCTTATATTCAGATAACCCTCGGAGACAAAATATTATGAAAGTGAATTTTACCGCAATTCTATTGCTCACCTTTTCAATAGGCATTTGGGGAACAATCCCTCAAGCTGTCTGGGCCGCAGAAGAATGTGCTCCCGAAGGGACGAAAAAGATTAAAGTTGAAGGCTATTTCTCTCAAAAATTCCGCAAGGACGAAAAAAAAATAAAGGCCGAGTATAAGACCATTGGCAATGTTCGTACTGCCTTGCGTCCTTATCCTTTAGGTGATACTTCCAAAAATTTTGCGATCGGTCGTTGTGTGCCAGCTTACATTGCGCGCCATATTCTTCAAGTGTCTCAAAAATACACCAGCGGAATCGAAAGTCTGGTCGTGCAAGAGTTCATCCCTGCACACTGGGTGGGAGTCGGGGCCACGATGTTTGACGAATTGTCGCAACAAACCGTAACACCCGAGCAGGTCAGCCAGTTGTTAAATCCGGACTTGAACGACGAAGAGTTTCACGCATTGTACAAAAGCTTGACCATACAGGACGAAAAGGTTCCCTTCTTTGGGCTCAAAGTACCGAACGTGAAGAAAAGACATCAAGAGTCGGAATAATACGCTACGTCGCAAATACCTCAAAGAAAGCCTGTTACTGCTTCAATCAAGATTTCTCAGTGTATCGACCAATTCCTGCATTGCAGGAGAGTCGACCGCTGGTGTCAGACGAAGCAGTTGCCCTTTCAACTCGCTGATGTTACGAAATTTCATTTCGATACGCACTTCGTCGTTCTCAAAATTTTTATGCGTTTTCACCAGAGTGTCCGGGTGAAGGTCCAGGCGGTCCAAAGCACCTGCGATTTTCTTGTTGAGATCCGACAACAGGGGGTAGCGTCGGGGATGAAGGGATTGAACAATGCTGTCGTATTTCTGGCCGGGACTCAGATGAGTTTGTTCAAGTATGGCTTGTAGTGGTGTCCATTGAATGATTTCACAGGGTTCCAATTTTTCGCGCAGTGCGGTCTCGTCAAGCAACTCAAGCAAATCTCGCCACTTGTTGACACCAGGTCGAAGTATGGAAAATAAAATCTCGGCAGAATCACGACTTTCTTTGCTCCAACCGCAAATGACGTTGGCTATTCGCAGAGAAACATTCAGATCGTGCAATAGTTTTTGAAAACCATGACTCAATCGGGAAGTTTGCAGAAAATCATTCAGCAATTTTTTACTTTTCTCCAAGCCTACAAGGGGCATATACTCTTGCACAAGCCGGTCATCTTCAACCCCTGATTTTTTTAAAATCGTAAGAATCCCACCTTTTTCTATATCGCCATATTGACGATGCGAACGGTTTTCTTGCAAATTAAATGAAATCAACTCTTCATCAGCCAGATTTGTATTTATGATAAATGCCGAAACCGAAGAGAATTTTAATTTTCTGGCAATACTCAAACGCCTGTGTCCACAAACAATACGATACCCTTCAGATTTACGGACAAGACCCACAGGGTGGATGATCCCCACCGTTCGGATAGATTCTTCCAATTCTTCAGGTGCCTGGCTGAGCGAAAAATTGGTGAGGTGATCTTCAAAATCAATTTGATCTAATTCGATGAGCAGAAATTCTTGGGGAGAAAAATTCATGAAACGGGCGATGTCCTGGAAATTTAAAATATTCTTGTTAACATTGATGCTGACAAGCCAATCTGCTTGTATGCTTGAGCCTCCTCCGCCGGGAATGGTATTGGTACCCGCTGGAAAATTCATTATGGGAACCGACGAAACCGACACTGAAAATCAAGCTTTAGGTCTGGGATTGCAAAAACCCTGGTTTGCTGATGAGTCACCACAACATAAGATATACCTTAAAGCCTTTTATATAGACAAGTACGAAGTCACAAATCAGCAATATTATATTTTCTGTCAAGCCACAGGCCGGCACCCTCCACCTCACTGGAAACCTTATCAAAAGTACCCAGACGGCGCAGGAAACTTACCCGTCACCCATGTCAGTTTCTTCGATGCGACGGCTTATGCCGAATGGGCTGGAAAGCGATTGCCAAGAGAAGCGGAATGGGAAAAGGCGGCCAGAGGTTATGACGGTTGGATCTATCCCTGGGGCAACGAGTTCTCTTTTGATGCCGCCAATCTCAGCCGATCTGTAAAATTAAAAACCGGAAAAGGACTCAAGCCGGTTGGCAGTTATCCGGCAAGCTCCAGTCCGTTTGGCACTGAAGATATGGTTGGGAACGTCTGGGAATGGGTCTGGGATTATTATCTACCCTATCCCCACAACCAGTATGAGAGCAAGGACTATGGTAAAAAGTATGTCGTGCTCAGAGGATTGTCCTTTATGGGTGTGGGTCATTTCAATGGCAGCGTGTACGCAGATGTCGTCGCTAAAAAAGCACGCGCTTCCTACCGCGAAAAAATGAACCCGCTCTCTAAAAAAATGGATGTCGGTTTCCGATGCGCCAAGGACAAGCTCACACTTTTTGAAAGTATATTCGGGAAAGAATCCACACCTTCTTCTGGAAAAGAATTATAATGCAACTTGCTTTGCCAACTGGAAACTGGCTTGGGACTTTGCTTCAGTTACGCTATAATCAGAAAAATAAATTCAGGGCTCAGTGCGTTGCATTTTCTAGTTTCAAAATCCACGAAGAACATTCTTCCGATTTGGACTCAATAACTATTACAACTCAATTCCGGTATTTGTGCCATTGAGTGTTAATTTCAACTTTTCCCTATTAAGAATACTTCATGACCTTTCAGGAAATACTTTCTAAGCATGTTTTAGTTTTGGACGGAGCCATGGGAACCATGGTGCAGGCACTCGAATTGGAAGACGCCGATTTTGGCGGTGCCGAATTCAAAATGCTGACCGATTTATTGATTTTCTCTCGTCCCGACGATCTCAAAGGAATTCATCTGGCTTATCTTAAGGCGGGAGCCAATATCATTGAAACCAACACTTTTGGTGCCACTCCTTTAAGACTGGGGGAATTTGATTTTTCCAAAATTGACGTTTCGTCTCTTTCTGCGATCCCGGCTGAACTCGATCTCAAAAAAAATGATCTTACGGAAATCACCCGCTATCTGAACATTCATGGAGCCCGCATTGCCAAACAGGCGATTGAAGATTATAAAGCTCTGCCGGAATACGATGGTCGGCCCTTGTTTGTCGCGGGTTCTATCGGCCCCTCGAATTACGTTTTATCAAGCACGGATGCAGATCTGAAAAAAGCCACATTCGCGCAGATCGTCGATAACTTTCAAAAACAGGTTGCCGGTCTCATCGAAGGCGGCGCAGACATTCTATTGTTTGAAACCCAGCAAGACATTCTGGAAACCAAAGCCGCTCTGATTGGTGCGCAAAATGCGATGGCCACAGCACAGCATTTGCTACCTGTCATGGTTCAGGTCACGGTCGATCAATTTTCAAAAATGCAGATATTCAACACCGACATTCACGCCGCTTATACGGCCGTCTCTGGAATGAATATCGACGTATTCGGTGTCAATTGCAACGTCGGTCCAGAACTCATGGTGGATACGGTGAAGAAAATGAGCCGCATCTGTAAAGGTCCAATTTCTGTCGTGCCCAATGCCGGCCAGCCCATTTCTGAAGAAGGCAAGACTTGTTATAAATTATCGCCACAAGATATGGCCGATGCGATGGAACCCTTTGTCCACGAATGGGGCGTCAATATCGTCGGGGGCTGCTGCGGCACCTCACCCGCACACATTAAGGCATTGAGCGAACGTTTTAAAGGTGTTGTTCCCCTCAAGCGCACTTCCGATTCTCGCGTTTACGTTTCCGGTCCGCAGGAAGTTGCGGCTCTCGACAGTTCAGAAAATCTGATCCGCATTGGCGAGCGACTTAATGTGCGAGGAAGTAAAAAGGTCCGTGACGCTGTCGAGCAAGACGATGAAATAGATTTTCAGGCTTTGGACGAAGTGGCGCAGGAACAGGTCCGCGACCTCGGCATCGAAATCATAGACATTTGCATGGATAGCAACATTGTTGAAACCGAACGAGTCCTGCCCGAAATCATTCACGGGATGACCAGCGATTTTAAAGGCGTGTTCTGTATCGACTCTTTTTCCGTCGAAGCCTTGCAGGTTGCGATAGAACAATATCCCGGTCGACCCATCATCAACTCTATCAGCCTCGAAGAGTACAAGGACGGAGTTTCAAAACTCGACGCGGTTTTGTCAACGACTTCAGCTCATGGCCCCATATACATTGCGTTGGTCAACGGCGAAAAAGGGCCGGGACAAACGGAGCAGGAAAAATTCGACCTCGCTGATGAAATTGTGCGTCAATGCCGCGATAAATACGGCGTCCAACCCTCGCAATTGCTCATCGATGTCAACGCCTATCCGATTGGCAGTGAATCGGTCGAAGGACTTAATTTTTGTGCGGAGACTCTTTCAGCCCTGCCTAGAATCAAAGCCATTCATCCCGATCTGAAAACTTCCATCGGTGTCGGCAACCTGACCAATGGTCTCGCCAAAAAACCGTACATGCGTAAAGTCCTGACCAGTGTTTTTCTCGAACTGGCACGGGAAAAAGGACTCGATTGCGCCATCCTCAATCCCCATCATTACGTGCCGCTGGAAAGCTTGCCGAAAGACGATGTGGAGTTGGCCCGGCAGGTGATTCTCGACCGGAACATGGCGGCGTTTGAGCGACTCGAAGAAATCGCTCTGACCAAGGAAACGGGAACCGTCGTAGCAAAAATCGACTACGACCATCTTCCTCTGGAAGAAAGTATCTGTCTTAAAATACGAGACGGTCGCAAAGAGAAAAGAATAGGTTCCTTTGAAAAAGCCGGTGGCGTCTTTAATTTTTCAGATTCCATTGTTTTGCAGGTCGCGCAGGCAGTAGACAAACACGATCCACTCGAATTCATCAACGATTTTTTGATGAAAACCATGAAAGAGCTGGGAGATGGTTTTGGCAGAGGCGAAGTCAGCTTGCCGCATTTATTGAAAAGTGCTGATGTCATGCGCCATGTCATGACCTTTCTCGAATCCTGGATGCGCCACAAAAGCGGAGCCAATATGACCGATGAAATTCAGTACAAAGGAGTCATCGTTCTCGGCACCGTCTATCAGGATGTTCACAGTATCGGCAAAGATCTTGCCAAAACTCTGCTTGAAAATTATGGCTATCGCGTCATTGATCTCGGGGTTCAGGTTCCGTTGGAAAATTTCATCGAAACCGCGAAAAAGGAAAAAGCCGATGCCATTGGCATGAGTGCCCTGCTGGTGCAAACCTCGAATCACATGATATCTGTCGCACGCATGCTGAACGAAATGAAGTTCAAAATTCCTCTTCTCATCGGTGGCGCACCCGTCAATCACAGACACGCAGGCTACGTCGCCATGCACGGCCAAAGTGAAATCGAGAATATCCTTGGTGATGTTTTCTATTGTGAAAACGGCATGGATGGCGTCAACACAATGGGCCAACTCATCAGCAAGAAAACACTTCCCGCGTTCTTAAAAAAGAACAAGGAGCGTTTGACGACAGAATATCAGCGTGCGAAAGGGATGCAGGAAACTCGCGATAAACTGCTGGAAGAATTGCCACGCAGAAAAGTCAGCTTTAAAAAACACGAGCCCCCACGCGAAGGTTATGGCATTCATCGGCTGGAGCTGAAACTCAACAAAATGGCCCCCAATCTGGATACCAAAAGCTTGTACTCTTTGAACTGGAAATTTGGGAAACAATCCAGCTGGGAACAAAAAGGTGTCAAGGAAAGCGAGCTTGAGAAATTGCGCGAAGAGTGGATGAGCAAATCTGAAAGCGAAGGATGGATCTCCCCACGCTCGCGATTCGCGTTGCTACCCGCACAATCCGATGGCGACGATGTCATTCTCTACGATCCGGAAAACCATCAGATCGAACTCGGGCGAATCAAATTTTCGCTCTGCATTGGCAAGGGACAGAAAGACAAATTTTCCGTCGCCCAATATGTTTTCCCAAAAAGTTCGGGGCAGATGGATGCGCTCGGTTTGCAAATAACCACCGCAGGACCGCAATTGGTAGATGCGGTCGCGAAATTCAAAAACGAACATGACTCGGAATCGTCGCTCTACCTGCAAGGTCTCGGAGACCGCATCACGGAAGACCTCGCGGAATATATCCACACTCTGATACGAACACGGGCAGGCTTAAAAAGGGACCGGCAAGGCCAACGCTATAGTCCTGGCTACGCGGCATTGACTGATTTGAAGAACAACAAAACGATCTGGGATATTCTGAAGGCACAGGACATTGGCGTGACGCTGACAGACTCAGGGGAATTCGACCCTCCCAGTGCAACCGCCGCTGTCATTTGTTTCCATCCCGATGCCAGCTACAGCTGACACGGGTCGTGGCGACTGACTTTGCAGACAAAAACAGAGTGCAGAGACAACGCAATCAGGCGGGGAAAATTTTAACAAAAATTTTGGATACTGCGGACGGCCCCCATCAAGCTGGAGAAACAACAATCGTTTAATAAAGACAGCCTTTCATGAGCCAGCAAGGCGAGTCAGGCTTCCTGATTAAAAATCGTATTCCTGCAAAGGCGGGGGACGGAATTCTCTATTGATAGGCTTGTCTTCAGGGCTCACCTCCAAACTCGCAACATCTTCCACTGTGAATTCAACATGACCGCAAGAGCTACAAACCAGTGGCACGAGAGGTGACTTTTTTTCAACTCCGTGATATTTGCGCACGACCATAATAAGCTCCTTATCACGGTTGGTCCGCAAGCCTATGTCACCAGAAATGATATCTGACTTCCCGCACTTCACGCAAACCAGTGGAGCGTTCATTGATACCCCGGAGCATTTTGGATTCTCCGCTCAGATACCCGCATCGGAGAATGCGTTCGCTGTTTTTTAGAATCGTTTTGATTCTATCAAATACAAGTAACAACAAACCGAAGTCTATCACGGAGAGGCTCAACACAAAAGAATTTTGTTCCGCCTGACTTGCCTATCAAATCGAAGCGGTTTCCAATATATTTTGAACAGAAATCCTCAAACGCCGTCGCGGCAGAGCCGATTTCTTGTTATCACAGATCTCTTGATTGACCCTCTCACGCAATTCTCTCCCCGGCTGAAAAACAGGTTTTGACCGTTCTGGAAGCAACATGATTTCGCCTGTCAACGGTTTCTTAGCCTCTCTTGCAGAATAGGTTCTCATGGAAAATGAGCCAAATCCTTGAATAACAACTCGTTCACCACGGTGCAAACTGCTAACGATAGACTCTAAAAAACTACTGAGATACAACTCTGCCTCCTTTTTACTTACATCCATTCGCATAGAAATCTTTGTAACCAATTCCGCTCGGGTCATATTTCACCTCTCCTTATCATTCAATTGTTACCAAATAATTGCTCATTAAAATCATCAATCATGCCACTTCAAGCATTTCAAATCTCTTGGAAGGCAATCACTGAATTTCAAACTCTGCTTTACAGTAAGCAAATACCTTGCCAAACCGGATAAAACTTTAAAACCTAATGTTTTCAGTGGATTATTATTTTATGCTAAATCCATCCGATTGCATAATTTATCAAATAATGGGTAATATGTTAAAAAAGTGCAATATTTGCCTTGATCAATCTACGAAGTTTTAAAGTGATTTTTAAGAGAAATGCCGTGCAACGTGAAGTTGGTTTTGCGGACAAAGAGAGATGGAATTTTTTAGGAACGTTCAGATACTTTCACAAACGGATCATTCTGGTACTCTGAACAGATTTCCAGAATCAGGCCGAGCCACCCAGCCCTATCAAAAACAGCCGGAAATGGTCCCACAGGGAACCTTCTGCACAGGGATGCATGAAAACGTGGATCAATGCGTAAAACTGGAGGGTGATATAGGTGGCAAGTATGTCCAGTCCTATCCTGCGATCAAAAGTCCAGGGCTTGCGAGCACTCTTTTTTTTGTGCATGAGCCAGAACTGACTGACGGTGATGCCCAGACCCAACAGCAAAAAATAGGGCCATCTTTTAAATTCAAAAACTATATTTTCCCATGCGACTCCATTATAAAAAACACCCTCGGTCATGTGGCCCCAAACCAGGTTCCCCACGGTCGCGGCAGAAAGCGTGGCGCATAAAATTCGTAGATGCGGGCTCTTTTTGAAACATTTGAAGAACACGGGATAATAAAAAGCGCGAACTAAAAATTCGCGGTAATGGAAGGTCAGGCGCGACCACAACACAACCAGATTGGTCGATATCCAGGGATAGTTAAAATACGGATCGACACGATACCCACAAATCCGCCACAATCCTACCTTGAAGTGCACCACACCGCCCCATAGTGTGGTCCATCTCAAGAGGTCGGCCAAGGTGGTGAGCAAAACCGTTGAAGTTGAAACCGCGCCGCCTTCCACAAAATGACAGGCCAGCAATCGGTTCCGCAAGAAAAATTCCACGCCACCCCAACGACTGACAGAATTCAGAAAATGATGCAACAACCAGTTCCCGAAAACCAGATAGATCAAGGCAACTGTCCACAATTTGAGGCCATCGAAAACCAGTTTATTTTTATCTTCGCAAAGGAAATGGTCTTCGCAGTATGAATAACCCTGCGCTATGGAAACGCCATTGGTCCAATGAGCCAACTGTGCAGGCGTCATGAAAATGGACAGATAACGCACCAAAGAAATGTCCTCTGGAACCCTGCCATCTTTATAGTCGATGTGATAAAGAATCAACCGCTCCCAATGCCATAAAAACAAGAGGACACCCAGGGCAATTTCAAAAGTGTCGCCGGTCTCCCTCTCGTACAGCGCACCGCCCAGAGTGACGAACAATGCCGAATGGACAATAAGGGTCTGCAACAAAGTCGCCATTTTCCCTTTGTTCAAAAAGGGGCGCACCACACTCACATAGACAACGGCTCCTGCCAAGCCTGTCAGCAGAGCCTGCAACAATAATTTCGCATTGGGGATCGAATATTCAGCAAAGGCGATGACTCCGAGAAATCCCGGCAATCCTGCAATGGCAAGGCGGTAACGCGAAACGGGATGCAGGAAGAGGTAGACAAGTGCGTGTCCCATCGCAAGCCCGGCAAGACCACGCGTGCCATAAAGAATCCCCATGATGACGCAAAAGGAAACAAATAAGGATTCGCGCTTGTATTTTAAGGGAAGAAAATAAACCAGCAAAAATGCTACGGCAATACCAACAAACAAGATGAAACGTTCGTCGTCATTGTCGTAAATAAACGTTAGAGGGACATACAAACTGCTATCGACGTTGCCGTCATCGTCAAAAACTTTCACTGGCTCCCAGCCCAAGGTTTCGGCCAGAGACTGTGGCATCGGCAGATCCAGCTCTTCCGAAGCGTAAGTGAACAGGTAGATAAAAACGGCTAGAAAAAGAAGGACGGCTGTGACCGGAGCCCAGTGATGTCGGTCATTTTTTAATTGCTCTTCCGGAGTGACTGGGCCGGTGCCCAACAATCCTGCCATTACTTAACGTTTGACAGCCTTCCTTGTACCAGCAGGGAAAGAGTATGAACGCTTTTGAAATTTCCCGGTGTGATATCGGCGCGATCCACGTTGACCCCAAACTCGTTTTCCAAAAACATCAGCGTGTTAATGATCCCAAAGGAATCGACGAACCAATCTTCCAGCAAATTCGTTGTATTTTCAAGTTCTTCACCGGAATTGGGGAATTCGCTCTCAATAAACCCTCTGATTTTTTCCTCAATTTGATCTAATTCCATGATGATTGATTCGATTTACCGTTGATCCTGGTTCTTGTATTGGTTCCACACAAGGCTACGATCTTTCTTCCCGTTTGCAGTGGTTGGAAATTTTTCCAGTAAGATGAAACGTCTCGGAAACATATAGGGCGGCAATAACTCTGCCATCGCTTTACGATTCGGAGGCCCTGCGCTATTGCTGTCTGCGGTATAGAATGCCAGAATTTCATTTTTGTCTTTATCGTAAATCACACAAGATTGCGCAATGCCGGGCATTTGCTCCAGAGCCGTTTCAATTTCTCCCGATTCGATACGATAGCCCAAATGTTTGAACTGATCATCATTTCTCCCGACCATATAGATGAGACCATCTGCTTCCGAAAGGTAACCCAGATCACCCGTTTTATAAACCCTTTCGTTGTACAAATGGTGCTCTGGATTCTGAATAAAGACCCGGTCGCTTCGTTCCGCATCATTCCAGTAGCCCAGGCCCACTCCAGCACCCGCGACACATATCTCACCAATGGTATCGAATTGACGGATGGGCTGACCTTCCTCATCCAAAAAAAGAATACGATGGTTGGTGCAGGGAACGCCCAGAGGAGTTGCCTTCAAGGTCGCCAACTCGTCACCAAAAATCCAGTAAATGGCATCCACTGTGATCTCAGTGGGGCCATACAAATTGGAGAGCAAAGCATTGGGAAACGAGCTCCGCAATGATTTTAAAACACCGAGCGGCATGGCCTCGCCAGCAAATAGAATTTTTTCAAGTGCGCCTAAATGATGCCCGGAGAAGGTATCAAATTTGACCAGATTCGCAAGCAGAGAAGGAACCCAAAAGAGAAATGATATTTTTTCATTTTCGAGATATTCTCCCAATAAACTTGGGAAACTCAAAGTTTCTCTGGGAATCAAACTCAAGGTCGCTCCGGTTTTGAGCATCAAATACAAATCGAGAGTCGAGTTATCAAAAAATAGAGGGGCCTGATTTCCAATCACCTCTCGCTCTGTGATCGCATAAGTTGTAACCGCCCATTCGATATAATCGACCACATTGGCGTTGGAAATGGTCACACCCTTGGGCTGACCGGTCGTTCCAGAGGTGAAGATAATATACAGTGGGTCCTGTGTTCCTCTTTTGCCAAGACTTTTCAGAATAGACAATTCAATAGAAATAAAATCTTCTTCTGAAATTTCTTCAGGAACCTTGTAAACTTCGCCGTCGAATATTATTTCTCCCGAATCGCGTTGCACCGTCACGCAGGGCCCCAGTGTTTTATAGATTGCCAGTTTCCTTTTTGGGGGGCTTTCAGGATCGACAGGGACATAGATATTGCCCGTCAACTGCACCGCCAAAAGGGTTATAATGGCATCAATCGATTTGGGCATATCCACAACAAACGGCTTGTTCCAAACTGGGTGTTGCGACTGAAGCCAATGCGCCATCCGCATTGCCTGCCGCCACAATTGCCCGAAGGAAATACGGTCACAACCATCCTGAATGGCTGTTTTATCAAAAAACTCTTGCTGAGTTTCTTGCAAATAATGAATGGCTAGAGAATACATGTTGCGTAAATTTTTTAACCTCTTTCTTGAAAAAAAATGGCTTCTGGGACTGATCGTCCTGGCTGGCACCGTTTTTGTTTTCCTGCAAGCCCGTTACATCCTCAACATCATGTCCGGCGACACACTGTCTAAAACTCGCCCCAATCTCATTTACATCACCCTCGACACTTTGCGCTACGATCACCTGAATGTCTACGGCTACTCGCGTGAAACCAGTCCCAACATAAGCCAACTGGCCGAAGACAGTCTGGTATTTGAAAACGCCTTCACTGTGGCGACAAACTCAGCACCTTCGCATGCTTCCATGCTCACCGGACTTTACCCTTTGCAACATGGCCTTGTCGATAATGGAATGGAGATCTCTCCACAAAGTCCCATTCTAACCGAATATCTTTCCAGAAAAAACTACGATACATCCGCTTTCATCGGTTACCACGCTATGAGCGAAGAGTCGGGTTTGAATCGCGGATTCGCCAATTTCGAGTACATCCCGATCGCCAGTCACGAACACGAAGACAAAGACCTGGAAGAGGATACCGCAGGTTTCACCGCCTTTCTCGACTGGCTCGATACCTGGTCGCAAAAACATCCCGCTGAAAACAAGAAGGGCGAATCATCGAAACCGGGAAATTTTTTCGTATGGCTCCACGTTCAGAACATTCATGAAAGCTACGATCCCCCGCCGCCCTACGATACGCTGTTCATGCCCATTCCGCCGCCACAAAAATTAAAGGGTTTTGATGAGGATTTCAATTTGCGTTGCGCCAACGATCTGGCAAAAGCCTGGCGCAATGGACTGTTACCTGAATCCTTCAAGGAACCGGCAGTCGCCCTGTACGACGGTGAAATTCGATTGGTAGACGATTATCTGGGAAAAATTTTTGCATCCCTCAAAACCAAAGGGCTTTACGACGAAACCATGATCGTGCTTTTGGCCGATCATGGCGAACTGCATTTTGAAACCTACGCTCATCAGTTTGCCAAACCCGGCCCCGGCCACACCGGGCGTTATTACGAGCCCGTCATAAGAATTCCACTGCTCATCAAACCTCCAAAATCAGCGGCTGTTAAAACTCCCGCTCGCTCTCAGGCAATGGTTTCCACCATTGATCTGGTGCCCACTGTCATGGAAGCCTTGAGATTCCCGGCTCTGCCCTGGTTGCCAGGGAAATCCCTGCTACAAGCACAGGATAAAAGATCCGCTGGAGACGAAATGGTTTTCCTGCAAGAAACACCTTACGAAGAAGAATACCGTGTTGTCCGGGACAGACGTTGGAAATACATCAAACAAGTCGACGAGCAGGGCAAAACCTCTGCCCTTCTGCTTGATCTCGAAAATGATCCCAAAGAAAATCGGAATTTACTTGCAGAGCAACCCGAGAAGGTGATTAAAATGGAAGCCATACTCAAAGAATGGGGCGATCGGCAAAAATTGAAATGGACATCGCACAAAAAAGGTATCAGTGAGGAAATGCGCAAAGAATTGATCGCCGGAGGTTATTTGCGCTCCCCCTCCGAAAAAAAATAATGTTCCCCATAGAGCCTAAAAAAATATTGATCGGGTTCATCTGCGCCGACTTTTTCATCCTCGCCCTATACCTGCTGTTTGCAAACCATCCTCTATTGGGCGAAAGAGTGGACCTCGGTCAGGAAGGCAATCTGCCTACCTGGTATTCCAGCTTCAAATTCACCCTTGCGGCGATAGCGGCACTGCACTGCTATTTTCAAGGCAAGCAGACGCCTTATAATCGCGGGTGGTTACTGGTCACGGGACTCATGCTATTGATGTCGATCGATGAAACGGGACAGTTCCACGAAACCGCGACGCGCTGGCTCATGGAAAGCTCGGGAGGAAATAACTTGCGCGACTATTTTCTGGTTTCCAAAGAAGGTGGGGCCTTGCTCTGGACGCTGATCTTCTCACCCATCATCCTACTCGTGGGAGGTGCTCTCAGTGTTTTTTATTACCTGCAATTCCGCGCCCACCCTCACCTGTTCGTTGCCGGTCTGGTGCTTGTCGGCCTTTTTGCCCTGGCCGCCGGTCTGGAAACCATGCAAGCCAAAATCCTCGGAGCCGAAAACTATCTCGACGCTTCGTCCTGGAGCCAGTTCAAAATATTTTCCACCCTCGAAGAAATGGCCGAACTGCTGGGAGCCACTCTCCTGCTCTGGATCCATTATTCTTTTGCGTGGCTAAAAAACAACACATCACCTGAATAGGAACGATGCCCTTTTTGAACCCGCGAAATCATTCATAAAAGCGATACCCCACCCCGCGGACCGTCTCAATATAATGTGAAACCGTATCCAGTTTTTTTCTCAAGCCGACAATTTGAAAATCAATCGATCGATCGGTGACGGCATAATCGTCTCCACGAATAGCGTTGACGATTTGGGTGCGGGTAAAGACCCAGCCGGGTCGAAGAGCGAGAGCGTGGAGAATAGCAAATTCTGAATGGGTCAGTTTGATTTGTTGCCCACAAACCAGTGTTTCGTGTTTGCCAACATTGATTTCCAGATCAGGAAACCGCAAAATCCCCTCTTCTTCCAACGATCCTCCATTTTTTCTTCTCAACAGGGCTTTAACGCGAGTCAATAATATTTTTACGCTGAAGGGCTTGGTCACATAATCATCGGCACCCATTTCAAGACCCGCGACAATGTCGGATTCTTCTCCTTTTGCGGTCACCATAATGATGGGCATGTCGGCCATTTCTTTGTTATCACGAATTTGCTGGCAGACTTCCAGACCGCTCAAACCGGGTAGCATCAAATCCAGTATCATCAGATCCGGATGAATTTCACGTGCCATACGAATGGCATCACTCCCGGAATCGGCACGCTCTACCTTGTAACCTTCTTTTTTCATGTTGAATACGATCAACTCCTGAATATCTTCTTCGTCTTCAACCACAAGTATTGTCGTCTCTGTCATTCCACATTCTCCCAGATAAAATCTTGCTGGATTATCCCCTCGTCAATATTCTCACACATCTTCTGGAACTGGGTCAAACCTTCAATTTCTTCAGAACCCAGATGGTAACTGATTTTATGAGTCAGATAATTTTGGCATTGAACGAATTTTGTTTCATCCTGCTCTGCATATTTTCTGCAAATAACTTCAAGCAAATCTGCATCTTTTTGCGTCGCATTTTGAATCGAATTTGATATTTCCTTTGGGACGAGAACCCCTTCGCGAATAGCGACAACCGCATGAACAAAAGATTTTCCTGTCCGGTGGAACCATTCCTGACTCAAATCGTATCGGAAGTACGGGCTGGAACGATCCAGTTCCAATGCGGGGTCGCCTATGATGAGGGCCGCTGAGCTTTCGCTCAGCATCACTTCCAGATCGGGTTCGGCGGGGCGAAGACTCCAATCGCTGTCAAAACGATCTCCAAAGAGAATGTTAAGAACCGCAACGGAAGTACGTGATCGGCAATCTACGGCAACCGTCTTGATTTGTTTGAAATCTTTATTTTGGGTGACTAGAAACACACTCTCCACCTCTCCTCTCGAGGCGATACACACTCCGGGCAGAAGTCGATAGGTCCGTACATTTTTTAAATATTCGTAGGAAGGGATCATTGCCAGGTCGAGTTCACCTGCCCGCAATCGGTCGGCAAGCTCTCCCGGTGTGCCTGTTTGAATGACAAGATTCAAAGCAGACGTACTCTTTTTAAGATTTTTGAGCAGGGGTTGAGCGTTTAAAAAATCGTGACAACCAAATCGCAGGGGGGACATGATCAAAACCCATTAAAAAAGGGATGAGGAAATTTCCTCATCCCTTTTCCGGGAACTTCTAATAAAGCTCCATTCATTTTACAACAGGTCACAGAAACAAGGGGGCCAACACGAGGGATACAATGGACATCAACTTGATGAGAATGTTCATTGCCGGACCCGATGTGTCTTTAAGAGGATCGCCCACAGTATCACCCACTACAGTGGCATGATGCGCTTCGGACCCTTTGCCGCCAAGATTGCCTGCTTCAACATACTTTTTAGCATTGTCCCATGCACCACCGCCATTGGACATCAGCAGAGCAAGAAGAACGCCGGACAGTGTTGCGCCCATTAGCATACCACCGAGAGCTTCTGCTCCCATGGTAAAACCAATCAAAATGGGCATGACAACAGCTACAGCACCCGGCAAAACCATTTCTTTCAATGCCGCCTTGGTGCTGATATCAATGCATCGTGCGCTGTCAGGTTTGCCCGTGCCTTCCATCAGACCGGGAATTTCCCGAAATTGGCGACGAATTTCTTCCACCATCGTCATGGCCGCATTCCCAACCGATGTCATGGTCAAAGCCGCAACATAAAATGGAATGGTGCCGCCAATGAACATACCGATAACAACATGGGTGCGTGTGATATCAATAGAATCGATGTGCGCGGCTTGAGTGAATGCGGCAAAAAGAGCCAGAGCAGTCAGTGCGGCGGAACCGATGGCAAAACCTTTACCGATTGCGGCAGTGGTGTTGCCCACTTGATCCAGTCCGTCGGTGATCTTTCGGGTTTCTTCGCCAAGACCTGCCATTTCAGAAATACCACCTGCATTGTCTGCGATCGGGCCGTAGGCATCGACCGACATAGTGATACCAACGGTCGCTAACATTCCAACAGCCGACAAGGCAACTCCATAAAGACCCGCAAAATGCGCGCCCATAAAAATAGCCAAGGCGATGACGAGAACCGGAAGCACACAACTTTCCATAGCAACAGCAAGACCCGTGATCATGACCGTCGCAACACCTGTTTTGCTGGACTCTGCAATGCGAACCACAGGAGACCCTGCGGTGTAATATTCAGTGATCAAACCAATCGCGATTCCAGCGATACAACCAAATGTCAATGCCCAGAATACACCTGTTGGCAAGCCCATTACCTTGATAATGATGAACGCCACAAACAACATCGAACCTGCGCTGACAAAGGTACAGTTACGCAATGCGGATGCGGGATCCTGCTCCGCCAGAGAGGCCATCGCTCGAATACCAACGATGGATGCGATCAAACCGACCATTGCAATGATGACAGGAAGTGCCATGTACTCAAATCTCATGGCGGCCATACCCGCACCAATCGCAATGGTTGCGATCATGGAACCGACATAGGATTCAAAAATATCAGCACCCAGTCCTGCCGTGTCACCGACACAGTCGCCGACATTGTCTGCGATTACGCCGGGATTTCGTGGATCGTCTTCTGGAATCCCTGCTTCCACTTTACCAACGAGGTCGGAACCAACATCTGCCGTCTTGGTGTAGATACCGCCACCAACACGGGCAAACAGGGCGATGGAACTGGCACCCATTGCAAAACCACTGATGACACTGATCGAATCCCCGCGAGCAAACAACAGAAAAAGACCACCAACGCCAACGAGACCGAGACTCGCAACACAAAGTCCCATAACCGCGCCGCCGTTGAAAGCGACATTCAAAGCCTTAGCTTGTCCGCCATCCGTCGCGGCTTGTGCGGTACGCACATTTGCCGTGGTAGCGGCATTCATGCCAAAAAAACCTGCCGCCATGGAGCATGCCGCTCCAAGGATATAGGCAATACCTGTCCAAAAACCAATCCAAAGGGTCGTTTGAGACGATATGATTGCAACGAGGATAAAGAAAACCCCGCCGACAAAGTAAGCCAGAATACGGTATTCACGAGAAAGGAAGACCATGGCACCTTCGTGGATCATATCGGCAATTTCTCTCATCTTCTCATTGCCTTCAGGTTGGTCGTCTACGTACTCAAAAACTTTCCACGCTACAACCAACCCAAAAAAACCAAAAATCCATGCCACGTAAGCGAAGTTTCCGGACACGCCGAACATCGCCATAACAGCATAGACTAAAACAGATAGACCGACGAACGTCAGCTCTCCCTGGCATTCCTTTAACATCTCTATTGACTCCTCAGTTTAAATTGATGGTGACTTTTTAGAACTTAAAATTTATTTGATTTGGCCATTCACCAGGCTGATATTTGATGGTGAGTTCCTAACATAAAAATTTTACAGGATGTCATAGAACTCAGTGAGCCTCATTTAAAATCTCTTTCACTTTTTCTGAGGCTAGCTCCAGAATTTCTCCGAGAGCACCTCTTTCATCTATTTCAAAAGAGGATAAAACGTAATCGGCTATGTCTTGTTTGTCAAGAGGGCGTCCAATGCCTATCCGAATTCTTGCAAACTCGTCTTCACCCGTGCGTTGAATTATTGAGCGAACACCCTTCTGCCCTGCATCTCCACCTTTTCGCTTGAGCTTTACCGTACCTAGCGGGAGATCAATCTCGTCATGAAGGACAATCATTCTGTCCACCTGCAAATGATATTTCCTTAGCAGTGCGATTGCCGCCAGACCGCTTTCATTCATGTAGGTCATCGGCTTGGCGAGGATGACTGTTTCGTCGCCTATTTTTCCCTGACCAAAAAGAGAGCTCTGATCATGCTTTGACAAGCGAATTCCGTGCGCATCGGCCAAGGTATCCAAAGCCATAAAACCTACATTATGACGGGTAAACTGATATTTGGGACCGGGATTCCCAAGTCCCAATATAAGAAACACGGGATTATCGAGCCCTTGCTACTTCTTTGCTTCCCCGCCGGCACTCTTCTCCGCAGGTTTTGCGTCTTCGGTCTCTTCAGCTTCGACTTTTTCAACTTCGGCTTTCTCTTCCATAACACCAACGATCGCTGTCGTCAAAGGGGTCAGAATATTTACAGTTGCCGGCAATTTCAAATCCGATACATGGAGCACATCTCCCAATCCGATCGCAGTCATGTCGATCTCAATTGAGGAGAGAATGTTGCTTGGCAGACACTCTACTTCAATTTCGTCTATAAGATGATTGACTATGCCGCCTTGTTTTTCACCCGGTGATTTTCCTTTGAAAATAAAAGGAACTTGAACATGAATTTTCTTGTTCTCATCCACTTCGAGAAAGTCAACATGCCTCCAACTGGCTTTTAAAGGATGCGTCTGATAATCCTTGAGCACAACTTTTCTGCTCTTGGCATCTCCTTCAATTTTCAAATCGATAAGAACGTTTTTCCCTTCTGCATGCAGAATTTTTTTCAGTTCTTTCTCGATAATTGTGAAGGAAACATTATCCTGCATTCCATAAAGGACCCCTGGAAGCAATTCTTCCCTGCGCGCGGCCCGAGCCGAGGACTTCCCTCTTCCTTCTCTAATTTTTCCTGTCAATGTAGCGGACATGCTTTCTTTTCTCCTGTTTTATCTGGGTGTATTTATTTTAAATTCTGTGTTTTTCTTCAATGGATCAGTCAAAAAGGGAACTCACCGATGTTTCCTGGTGAATCCTGCTAATAGCTTCACCCAGAAGGGGTGCTACGGACAGAATTTTAATCTTTCCTATTTTCTTCAATTCCTCATTCAAGGGAATTGTATTTGTAGCAATCATGGATTTTAGAGGCGACTGGACGATTCTTTCCCTTGCCGGCCCCGAAAGCACCGGATGGGTACAACAGGCATGGACCTCAAGAGCCCCAGCCCCAAGCAATGCATCGGTTGCCTCCATCAATGTTCCAGCAGTATCAATCATATCATCAACGATGAGGCATCTCTTTCCCTCAACGTCACCGATGATATTCATCGCTCTTGCAATATTTGCGGCTTCTCTCCGTTTATCAATGATGGCCAGAGAGACTTCACCAAGTCGTTTTGCAAAGGCACGCGCTCTTTCCACCCCACCCGCATCGGGGGATATGACTACTAAATCTTCAAACTGTTGCTCTTTGACATAATCTATCAACACATTCATGGCGTAAAGATGATCAACCGGAATGTTAAAAAAGCCCTGAATTTGCCCGGCATGCAGATCCACAGTCAAAATCCGGTTCGCACCAGAGACTTGCAACAAATCGGCCACCAGCTTGGATGTGATAGGCACTCGGGGTTCGGTTTTTCGATCTTGCCGAGCATACCCGTAATAGGGCAATACGGCGGTAATACGTTTTGCGGAGGATCGGCGGAAAGCGTCCATCATGATGAGCAGTTCCATCAAATGTTCGTTGCCGGGATAACAGGTTGGCTGAATGATGAAAACGTCGCCACCACGTACGTTTTCTTCGATTCGGACAAAAATTTCCTGATCGGAGAAATTCTTGATGTCTATCTGACCCAAAGAAATATCCAGATACTTACAGATATCCTTCGCCAATTCAAGATTGGCTCTGCCAGAAAACACAAGGGGTCTACCGTTGTTGTTATCCATTATTTATTTTTACCGCTTTCAGAATAATTGGCTGGGGCGGGAGGACTCGAACCTCCGAATGCAGGAATCAAAATCCTGTGTCTTAGCCACTTGACGACGCCCCAAAAATACCTTCCCCTCAAATACCCTCAAGAGGGATTCAAGGTTAATTTGCAAAAGCTATCAGCTATCACGACCACGCAAAAGCCCTGCCCCACCTCAACAGGAAACTCCACACAAGACAGGCCCTGATGTTTTAACAACACCAGAAATCTTTAAACGTCCACGCCTCTTCTTTTTGGATCTTGAGGAACTACCGCAGGAACCCAGAAAACGCAGTTTGCAAGCCGAAAAGCTTTTCTAAACGATTAGATAATTTATTTAACGGCCTAACTCCAGCAGAGTCAACCATGATCTGCATATCATGTGCATTTTTGATGCGCCGCTCTTACTTATAACAAAATTGAGTCCGTATAGCTCAAAATTTCATCAGGCAAAAAATCTGCAAAGCTGTTCAAGGTTTTACAATGCTTGAGATCCCAATCACCTTTGGGAAAATTCATCAAAGCCTTTTCAGCTTTTTCCGAATCGCTGAAAACACCAAAAACAGTGGAACCACTTCCCGAAAGCAAGGCCCCACTCGCACCCAAGCCGGTCAACATATCCTTAATTTCCTGGATTTGAGAGTGCTTCTCTAGCACCCCAGGTTCCAAGTCGTTGAACAGGCAACCAGCAAGCCCCTGAACGTCAGATTTAGACAAAAATTTTCGCAGAATGCTAATATCATTTCCGCTGTTTGTCAACCCCCATTTTAATCGTCCATATACTTCCGCCGTAGAAATGGGGAAATGTGGGGAGACTAACAGGACGTCAAATTTCTCAGCACCTTGCAATGCGGTCAGGCGTTCTCCTCGGCCTTGTCCCAAGGCACAGGGAGATTCCAGAAAAAAGGGGATATCTGACCCCAGTGTTGCGGCAATTTTTTGCAATTGCGGGCGGGTTAGCTTCAAATCCCAAAGTTTATTCAAGGCCAGCAAGGTTCCGGCCGCATTTCCGCTACCGCCTCCCAGACCTGCTCCTGAGGGTATCTTCTTTGTCAGGCGTATCGAAACCCCGGGAACTTCTTTTTGGCCTTCCTTGAGCACTTCTGCCGCTCGCCACACTAAGTTGCTACTGTCAACAGGGATCCCGGGTGTGTCACATTCTAATTGTATGCCAGCAGGAATGCTTTCAAATTCGAGATGGTCATAGAAATCCACCATCTGAAAGAGAGTTTCCAACTCGTGATAACCGTCATCTCGTTTGCCCAGAATTTTCAGCCCAAGATTGATTTTCGCCGGCGTTCGGATTTCCAACTTCATGAATCTTGCTTGCTTTCTGATGACGGTACTACAAACATGTCAAAAACTCCAAGTGCTAATTCTTCATTCAACAGAGGATCGTCAAATCTAAGACTGACTTCTTCTTTTTGAAGAGGTCGATTCAAGGTGATATTCAATGGGAAATACTGTCCACTTCTCTTCTCATATTCCTGCCAGCTCAGCTCATAAAGAACGGCTTTCCCTTTTTTACGCAATAGATGACGGGGCAACAGCGTAGATGAGTCGATTTCTATTTCTGCTATTTCTCCGCTTTTTTGATCCAGCGTCGACAAAAAATAATGTGTTTTGTCTTCGCTAAGATACGTTTCCTCGGCAGTCATTGTCTCAAGACCGGGAGCCCTTCCCAACAAAATCAGGATCAGTTCTTGTATTTCAAAACGCGAACCAATGATTTCTTTCATCACATCTTGAGCTTCGGCACCTGAAAAAACGCGACTGTTTTTCAAATCATAAATTGAAGTTTCATTATTCTTATGAATCAAAACTCCCAGAGTATTCCCAAACAATCCCAGGATATCCAGGCGAACGGACTGTTTCTCATCTACAATCAATGCCTGTTTCAGAGTCTTGTTTTCCCCGACTCTGCTGATTGAAGCTTTGAGAAAAGATTTTACGGAATGAATCCCCGATTGACGATTTATGAGATGACTCAATAAATATTGCGGCTGAAGATTTTCTCGAACACCAGAAAGATCAGTCCCCAGGCTTTGACAGGACAGGAGTCCTGTAGTAACAAGTACCCAGACACACACTCCCAGGAAGGTTGGATTTCGCATCAAAAATTCCTACGAAGGAAATCGTTGTTCATATCTTAAAGCACTGCCCCTTTTTAGAGATCATAGCTCAATTGCGAAGAATCTGATTATAAGCTTTTATCAAGCAGTTGGCTTACTTTTTCAATTTTTTCACTCAATTCCCGGGGGTCTGGAGACTCGCCATCTTCGTCACTTGTTACACCTTCACCTTGAGCCATTGTCAGGGAAAGGCTGGTTTTCCATGCTTTTTGAGCTTGAGCATAGTCTTTCAGGGAATAATAGATATCGCCCAAATGGCTGTAAAGTACCGGATCGGGCTGAGTGTAAATCATTGCTTTTTTGATCTCTGACAGAGCTCGGGAATAATCTCCTTTTTTATAATATATCCAACCTATGCTGTCGAGAAAGTAACCATTGCGGGGCTGAATCGCCAGAGCTTTTTCAAGATGCTCCAATGCCTTATCCAGATACTCTCCTTTAGTCGCATACATATACCCCAGGAAATTATGCGCATTGGAGTGCATCGGATTCAATTCGATGGCTCGCTTCATGCTGGCCAAAGCATCGTCAAACTTGCCCGCACGTTCCAGAATCGCTCCAAATTCAAAATAATAGGAATCATTGTTAGCATTCAAACGGATGGCTTCCTGCATATTGGCTATCGCACGGTCGTAATTTTTCATCGCCCGATACGCCAAAGCAAGCGAATGATACAAGGAATCGTTATCAGGCTCCATGCGAACAGCAGCTTCGAGCAACTCGGTTGCCTTTTCATCCTGCTGGTTCATATTATACAGACGCGCAAGATACAAAAGGGTTCTTACAGTGGGCTCTGTTTGAACGCGCAGTATTTCGAAAGTTTGAATTGCCAAATCGACGCGATCCAATGTTTCAAAAATTTTGGATAGAATTATGAGTACTTCTTTACTCTCTTCCTGATGATGCGCCCATTGAAATTCTTCCAACGCGCGCAAATAATCGCCTCGATCATAAAAAACGACGCCCATCTTAATATTGGGATACAAGGGCTCAAGCAGTTTACTCACGGGGAAATCTATTTCCGGATTATAACGTTTGAACATTGAGGCTCTGTCATGCATTTTTGTCACGCGCTCAAGAATTCTTTCGTTACCCGGATCCAGTTTCAAAATTAATTTATACTCGTCGAGTGCTTCCTGTAACCGACCCAGCTTTTCAAGAGTCCACGCCAGATAATCCCGCGCCTGTATAAAATTGGGGCGCAAAGTGACAGACTTCTCAAGATTCTTCACCGCTTCTTCATATTCGCCATTCTTGATTTCAACTCTGCCCAGATAATAGGAACTCAGTGGATCAAATGGAGAGGCTAAAGTGGCCCTTTGATACATTTCCTGCGCTTTGTCGAAACGCTTCTCATCTTCAAGCAACGATCCGCGCAGTATGTACGCACGGCTCAAACGGGGATCAAGATCATAAGCTTTTTCGTAAAATTCCATCGCCAGACTTGGTTTACCTTGCGCTCGGTAAACATCCGCCTGACGCATATTGAGTTCTGCATTTTGCGGGAAATTTTTCAGCCCAGCCTCCACGGCTTTCGCTAAAATATCAAACTTCCCTGCCCGTAAAGCCTGACGGACTAATTGTTCGTGAAAGAACAGGTTTCTAGGATCATACTTAGCCGCTTCTGCATAATGTTCGGTCGATTCTTCGAACTGATGACGTTCATCCGATTTCAAAGCCATCATATAATGGTAATAAGATCGGGGATCTCCGGCCTTCGTCCCACCCCAGGAATTTTGCAACTTTTCCACTTCCTGAACAGCGTAAGAGTCGGACAAGTCTACCGCCCCCTGGGAGTCAAGCTCCGCAGGTGTTTTCATCGAAATCGTTTCGCAGGCACTCAAAAAAAACAGTGCCAGTCCTAAAATAACACCCATTCTTACATCGGCTTGCAATCGCTTGGTTTTCATCGGTAGTTTTGGTTTGATTGATCAAAAAAACGCTGTCAGGCACTTCTCAAGAGGGGGAATTGGACTCTATCTTAAACTTAATACTTGTAAGTAATGTCATTCCTGCGCGCTGGTTAATTTCTTGGGTAAATTTATTTTTAAGGGGTTCAAGGGCTGGCAACCATTCTCTAGTAGACACTCGAACGTGCAAGACTTTTCTTTTAATCTCTTCTACTTGAGAAATTGAAGCGATTTCTTTTCCAACGACTAAAGGCCAATGGAAATGAATCCAGTCTTCTGGATCGGCCTTTTTAAAATTGGAGAGCTTTAACGACGAGGAAAAAATATCCCCGATAGAATTCCACCCCGACTTGCCACTCCTACTTTCGGTCATTATTTGATACTTCCAGAGCCATTGCGCCGTTCTCTCTAAACCGGTTAATGTGTTACAGCCGAGCCAACTGTCTCTTGCTACTTGAGAAGTTGCTCGCGGCTTAATAAACTTTTAGAGACACTCGGTAGCTTCTTTAATTCATTCTAGCTATCTTGACTCTCAAATTAAAGCATTTTCTTCCTTGCCCGAAAAGTGCCTTGAAATATTTTCGCAATATTATTTCAGCTTCTGACAATGAGATCGGTTAAAATTTAATGGCGACTATGAATTGAATGAAGAACTCGTTTAAACTCAAAGGGAACGCCAACGATGACCCACCCAGAACAGGACATTCACTGCTCGAAATGCCAATCAAATTCACAGTTGGGTTTCGACATCAGCATGGCCTATCAACCGATCGTCGATGTGGGCAAAAAGAAAATTTTTTCTTTTGAGGCTTTGGTTAGAGGCGTTCACGAAGAATCTGCAGGTGATATTTTGTCTCAGGTCAATCCTCAAAACAGGTTTGCTTTCGATCAGCTATGCAGAACCAAAGCAATTTCCCTTGCGGCGGAACAAAACCTGGATAGATTTTTGAATATAAATTTTATGCCAAATGCCATTTATGAGCCCAGACATTGCATCGAAAGCACTCTCAATGCGGCGGATCGCTTCAACTTTCCGTACACAAACATAATTTTTGAAATGACCGAAGGTGAACCTTTCAGGGATCACAAACATCTGGAAAATATTTTCACCTGCTATAAAGACATTGGTTTTAAAACAGCCATCGACGATTTTGGCGCGGGCTACGCTGGCTTGAATCTGTTGGCTGATTTTCAACCCGACCTTATCAAGCTGGACATGGCTCTCATTCGCAACGTTCACCAGGATGCCAAACGCCAGGCAATTGTAGAGGGTATTCACTACGTATGCCGTAAACTGGACATTGATGTCATTGCTGAGGGCGTTGAAACTTATGACGAATTTTCAACGCTGTACAAAATAGGGATTCGACTGTTTCAGGGCTTCTATTTTAAGAAGCCGCAATTCCAGACGATCTGCAATGACAATGACATCACATGGGGTGAGATTCCTGCATGAAGAGGCAAGTGGAACGATAAATTTTCTAATCGACCGACTTGATTGAGCGGGCACAGCGAAACCCCAGGAACGGATAGGACGCTGTGGGCTCCATCCAGTTACGAAAAAACACCGGTGTGAATTTTATCGTCGTATGCGTCTGCGTCAAACCACCTCGTATCACTTTAAACTTTCCCAGTTCGGCAGGGGCTTGTCCGGGATAGCTGTAATCGTCGGAGGTCCATTCCCAGACATTGTGCCCCATGCCATAAATCCCGTAAGGGCTGATCCATTCCGGCCTCTTGTCTACAGGCTCTGGTAAAAATCCTGAAAATCCATTGTTGGGATGTTGATAAAAATTACGCCAGGGCCATTTACGATCGTCAATGCCGCGTGCCGATTTTTCCCACTCCGCTTCTGTCGGGAGTCGCCCTCCTTTGAATCGGCAATACGCCTCAGCTGAAGCGTAATCTATATTGGCGACGGGAAAATTTTTCTTGGAAGGGTCGAAGCTGTAATCGCTTTTGAAGGATGCGTATTTTCCTCGACGGGTCTCGTAACGGTCGATCAAAAAAGCTTCTGTGTGGATGGTCTTGCCCTGAAGGGTCTTAGGATCTGAAGGATCGCCCATTATAAAGTCACCCGCAGGGATATAAACCATATCTTCAGGCACAGCCACCCCGGACGGAACAACAACCTTGAGTTGCTCCACTTCTTCCTTGCTGTCACAAGCAAGGGTAATGCAACAAAGGATGACAATCGCCGCAAACAGGAAAAGTCTCATCCCTGATCAGGGCGTTTGTCGAAAGGATGGAAAACTTCTCCCCCGTTGATAGGCAACGGTTTTTTATGGTAATCCAAAGGATGGTCTATCCCCGGTTGAATGGTTCCATCCACCGAATAGGGGCCATGATTGGACCAGTAATTCCTACCTTGGGAGTCGGCAAAATCAATCTGCGTGATGTACTTGATATTTTTGTAACCGTACTTGAAAGGAGCGATCAAACGCAGGGGATAACCGTGATCTTTTGAAAGCGGCGCGCCATTCATACTCAAAACCAGCAGGACCCGCGGTCGGAGCAATTCTTCCAGCAGATAACTTTCGTAATAGGAATCGGCTGATTTCAAATGAACGTATTTTGCCGAGGGATGGGGTTCGGCCCTTTCCACCAACTCTTCAAAACGAAATCCTCCCCATTTTGCTTTTGCAGACCAGCATTCGACACATTTCAAGCGCGAGATCTGGGAATGGGTTTTAAATCCAAACAAATCTTCATATCCCAAAGCCAGCTTATTTTTGACTTTTCCACCAACCACCAAACCCCAATTGTCAATATCGACACCCAGGAAAGGATTGGCACTGCGAATGTGGAATTCGGGGATATCTCTGTTTTGAACGTATTCTTTGGGGAAATTTTTATCGTTTCGATAATCGGGGACGGCGTAACCATTGCCAGGAAGCAAAGCCAGCCCCAGTGCGGAGAATGCTTTCAGAAAATTTCGGCGATTGAATTTCACGGGATACCTCCATCCGGCGTTTCGCCGGGCGGGCCAAGCCCGCAATGAACATTCAGGCAAGCATTTGTGCTGATTTTCGATTGCAGACCGTTGGCAAAAATACTCGTAAGCTTTCAGCCTAAAGCCACTGGCTACAGGCCGAGAACATCCTGCATATCGTATAAACCCGGAGCCCTGCCCACGGTCCAAAGCGCGGCTCTTACCGATCCACGTGCAAAAGTATCACGGCTCTGAGCGCGATGGGAAATCTCCAGAGTTTCACCCATACCACCAAACATGACTCGATGTTCACCCACAATATCGCCCGCTCTTACAGTATGGATACCAATTTCTTTGGGTCCGCGAACAGCAAATCCCTTGCGTCCGTAAACCCCGACTTCTTCCAGATCGCGTTCCAACGCTTCCGCCAGAATTTCTGACAGGCGTACTGCGGTACCACTGGGAGCATCCTTTTTGAATTTGTGATGGGCTTCAACAATCTCTACATCGTAGGCATCTCCCAGGGTCTTGGCGATCAAGCCTGCCATTTTAAACAGGACATTGACACCAATGCTCATATTGGGGGCCAGGACACAGGCAATCGTCTCCGCTCGCTTTGCGATCTCTTTCTTCTGCTCGGCATTGAATCCGGTGGTACCGATAACGGCGGCGACACCTAATTTTTCTGCCATTTTTAAAGTTTCCATGCTGGATTCTGGCGAACTGAAATCAATGACCGCATCCGCACCTTGCAAAGCTTTTTCCAAACTGTCCGTCACGGCAATGTTATTACGCGCCAAACCTGCCTGCTCGCCAAGATCCTTACCAATATTGGGGCTTCCAGAAACTTCCGTGCCTCCGTGAATAGAGGCTTCAGGCTCTTCTTCAATACAAGTCAGAATGGTTTTCCCCATTCTTCCAGCAACGCCTACGACAGCAATTTTCGTTGTTTTATTCATGATTCTTTAAAAAAGGTTTCTCACTGCAAACAAGTTTAAAATTCTGGAAAGTTTTTAAAGATTAACGCGGGGCCCAATGATCAAAGCGAATAATCACTGAGAACAGATTTTAATTTTTCAAAACTTTCACGCATCAAAGGCGCAAGCGGGGAGCGCACTTCATCATCAATTTTCCCCATCAAATGCAACGCCGCTTTGACTGGAACGGGATTGGTTTCAATAAAAAGGATTTCGTTTATCCGGAACAATTCGTGATGAATTTTTCTCGCTTTTTCCATCTCTCCATCCCTCGCGGCCTGACACAATGCGGCAACCCGGGACGGCAAAATGTTGGAGGTAACAGAGATGACCCCCTTCCCGCCCACGCAGAGTATCGGCCACAACAAGCCATCATCACCAGACAATACTGTGAAATCATCTCCACAAAGAGCAATGATCTCGGTGATTTGCGATAAGGAACCCGAGGCTTCTTTCACGCCTACGATATTTTTTATTTCGGAAAGTCGTTTCACCGTGTTGGGAAGCATATTGACAGAGGTTCGCCCCGGAACGTTGTAAAGGATGACGGGCAGATCGGTCTCAGCCGCAACGGTTTTAAAATGTCGATACAAACCTTCCTGACTCGGCTTGTTGTAATACGGTGTGATCAAAAGAGAACCACTGGCTCCCGCTGCTTGTGCGTGCTGAGTCAGGGTGATGGCTTCATCGGTTGAGTTGGAACCTGTGCCTGCTAATACAGGTATCTTCCCTTTGCAGGCATCCACGACAATGCGAATCACCTCATCATGCTCCGCGTGACTCAAGGTGGCCGATTCTCCCGTCGTACCACACGGGACAATTCCCTGAGTCCCGTTGGCAATCTGAAAATCTACCAAAGCGCGCAAGGCAGGTTCATCCACCCTACCGTTTTTGAATGGCGTAACAAGTGCTACAAACGATCCTTCAAACATAATAAATTCCGTAGTAAAACGTCGGGCATTTCCTATATGAATCTGTCACAGACAAAAAACCCATCACAGTTCGCCCAATACGCCAGTAAAAGAAATTTTCGTCAAACCTTCTAAATACACATCTCCAAAATTTTCCTGACCTGCATCAAAATATACTTTCAGCACCTCTCCCCCACGCGTTAACGCAGAAATCGGTGACTTCAATTCGTTCCGACGTGAAGCCAACAGGGATGAGGCAACCACTCCCGTTCCGCATGCTAGCGTTTCGCCCTCGACCCCACGCTCATACGTTCTAACAACCAGTGAGCCGTCAGAATTTACCTGAACAAAACAAACGTTGGTCCCTGCCGGTGCAAAGGCTTCATGATAGCGAATACCCCGACCTATACGAGGAAGGTCTATATCCTCAATACAATCCGTATAAACAATGGCATGTGGAACTCCCGTATTCAAACTATCAACTGTAAACGTTTCGCCATCCAGCTCCAGCACCACTCCCGCGCGTAAATCAACCGGCGAAGTGAGTTTGATTTTCACTGTAGCACCTTTGACTTCTGCGCTTATCAGACCGGCTGTTGTCTCAAACGATAAAACATTGCTGGCAATACCATTTTCAACAGCATAGCGGGCCACACATCGTCCACCATTGCCACACATCTCGGCTGAAGAACCATCCTCGTTGTAAAAATCCCACTTAAAATCAGCCGTGTCAGAATTTTCAATGAAAATAAAACCATCTGCCCCGACAGAAGTTCTCCGGGCGCAAATCTTACGAACAAATTCTCTTTTCTCATTTGCAGGAACAACCGGCTTGCGATTATCAATGATCACAAAATCGTTACCACTGCCACTCATTTTGGTAAAATTCAAATTCATTATTTTTATATTTCAAATGGATGTTATATGGACTTAGATGCAAACATGCCGAATCCCGATTCCACCGGCTCTGAATTTCTCAAAAAAAAAGTAGCGATTGTGAATCAAAAGGGAAAGATACTCCCAGTCTTCTACATTCAGGAGAAAGGAATCAAACCTCCAGCGGAATTCCGTGTTTCTTAAGCATCAACGATCAAATCACTCTTTGGAACTGAGATACATGCGAGACAGGAACCCGCTTCTGGAGTAGAACCGGGCTCACCCACATAGGAAATTTCACCCGATTTGATAGCCACCAGACAAGTCCCGCAATTTCCGGCTCTACAGCCTGACTCCATGGGGATGCCATTGGCTTCGGCAAAATCCAGGATTGAGCTGACCGCTGAATTCCAGGTCATCGTCTTTGAAGTTCGTGCAAAAGTCACTTGGATCGTACTTGTTTTCTCTGTAGTGGCTGGCTTTTCGTCCGTATTTTTTTTGACAGTCGCTGGTCCAAAAGCTTCAAAATGCACTTTAGCTTTTGGAACACCCCACGCCTCCAGATCGGTTCGCAAAGACTTGATCATGGGCGGCGGACCGCAAAGATAATAATCATAATTATTGGAGGGAAGAACACGTTTCAACAAATCAACAGAGACGCGTTCTCCATAATGATAATCCTGCCCCTCCACATCGCTCGCTTCGGGTCGGCTGTAACATATTTTAACCTCAATATTTTCGTGTTGTTTGGCAACAGCCTCCAAATGCTCCTTCATCATATGTTCACTGCGATTTTTGACGCCGAGAAAAAACCAGGTCTCACGTTTCGAGTCACTTTCAGCAATGCTGTTCAAAATACTCAGTACCGGCGTGATGCCAACCCCGCTTCCTAATAAAACAACCGGCGTTTGCTTGGTCTGGTCAATATGAAAATGACCACTCGGAGCCTTCACATCAATGATGTCGTCAACTTTGAGGGAGTTGTGAAAATAGTTCGAAACCAGACCCGGGGGTACCATAGGTTCATTGGGTGGCGGGGGTACTTTTTTAATAGAGACACGGTATCTATCCGGATGATTGGGGCTGTCTGACAAAGAATAACAACGGGTAACAGGTTTTGGCTGTCCCTCTGGATGCACCTGAAAGGTCAAGTACTGTCCCGGCTCGAAAGGTGGAAGCCGCTTGCCGTCATGGGGAGCCAGGTAAAAAGAACAGATATCATCGGTCTCCATTACCCTGTCAATGACTTGAAATTTACGGAATCCGCTCCAGTGTGAAGTCTTCTTTTCATTTTCCAGACGCTGTTGATTGACCACCTGATCTATTTTGGCCTTTAACAATTTCGCTTCCAGATCGACCGTAGCTTGCGTTATGGCCATCAAACGTGAATTATTGGCCAATAAAGTCAATACGTAAGCGATCATCCCCAACAGAAAAGTCAGCGGGATAAGACTGATAATAAAATTAAGCACTATTCCTCCTTTACCCCTATAACGGGCTCCCGTTCTTTAAAAGTAGCCTCATTTTTCTCATTGAGTGCCAACATAGACTGTTTGAAACCCGTCTTAAAGTGGTACTTGTGGCAGACTTGGCAATCCTGCTTGATTTTGCCTTCATTGTGGCAATTCACGCATTTTGCCTTTTCTATCGGTTTGAAGTTGGCAACGAAACGAGTGGCATCAAAGGTTTTAAAGCTGGATGCATAATCGGCTTCATTGTCAAGGTGATGGCAATTGGAGCAGGAACTGCCAAGCCCCAGCATTTCGATATGACTGTCATGAATAAAACGCATATGCGGTTTTTCCACAGAATCCTTGTACTTCCAGGCAACCTCCAGCTTTGGATTTTGTCCTGGCATAGACACATTGGAAATACTGTGACATTTGATACAACCGCCCACACCTTCTTTCGGCGACAGGATTTGCTCGCGCAGTTCCAACGCACGATTCATCTCTTCTTCATCTTGCGTATTTTCAACTGCCGAAATAGCAAACTCTATCCAGCTTTTAGCAACCGCATCGCCATGTTCCGAAGGTCGGTAACGCAATTCCAGCAAATCTGCATACCAGCCACCCATTGCCTCCGCCGGAGGATCGTACTCTCGATTGGCCCCCCAGGCGCAAACAGCACGCTTGAGTGCTTCAGGATTCAAACCAAACAGCATTTTCTCCGTCATTGATTTTTGACCTGTCTTTTCCTTAATCAATTCAACCAGAGGACCGGAAGATTCTTCAACAAGGCCTTCCAGAAATTTTTGCAAAGGTTGATTGTAAACTTCAGGGTCATCCGTTGGTATGTTCAACAGGTAAGCACTAACCAACGAGGCCTTATCGGTGGAAACACTCATGAAATCATCGTCGGATTCGGCAGAATCGCTTCCACCACAAACATCACGAACCAATTCCGGGTCCATAAGATTTTGTGTGAATTCGGGAAGCCTCAAGAGAACCAGCTCTTTTTTACCGATTTGATTGCCATGACATTTCTCACAAGTTTCAAAGCCTGCGGGCTTCACTTCTTGTTTTGCAAATGTTGCGATATGGCATCCCGTGCACAATTTTGGTGCCTTATCGGCATGTTTTAAATTTTTAAAATGCTTGCCCAAATGTGACACGTGATCGAAGAAAATAGAGGTTCTACTCTCATAAGGGTATTTCTCAGAAAATTTCGGGTGACCACGGGCAAAGCTTTCAAATTGTGTTTTATGACAACTATTGCATTGTTCGCTGGTCAGCTTTCGAGTGATCTCATTGCCCGTATGCTCACGGTGACACATCGTGCATTTCGTTTTGACACTGTCAAAACTCTTATCCTTGCTCTCTGTTCGATTATGCGCTACAAAACTTGGCCCGCCGAAAGTGTGGCAGTCGACACATTGAGCTGATATGTCATTTTCAGAAAATACAGCTTGAGTCCATGCAACAACCCCTTTTCCATGATTCGCGTGGCATGCTTGACAACCTTTATTCTCAGTGAACTTGGAATGCGGTTTTGAAATAGGACCGGGGTCGGAAATATCAAGAAAAGCAACTTCATTCGGGCCCACACCCTGCGATCCTCCAATCAAAGCTATAATGATCCCCAACGCCAACATAGCAAGACGTCCTCGAATCACCCTGAGCGTGGAACGTGGTGAACAAGGCGGTTGCGTCCGGGAACATTTCCCTGAAGAATCGGGACCGTCTTCACAGGGCCCCCCTGCCATCTTGGTCCGGCGGCATTCCCAACGATCGCCTTTTTTTGCAGGCGAACATTCGGTAACACCCCCACAAGAACCATCGAACTCCGGGCCATCATGGCAAGGCTTTTGCCATAATACCGAACGACCACAACGATAAGGAAAGTTGGGTCGCTCGTAACGGCTTTGATCGTGTGAAAATGGGTTATTAGTGGCCATTATATGTAATAAACGTGAACGATGACAATATGCCAGAATGTCAACGCCACCACTCCAATAGAAATAGGCAAATGAATAAGGAGCCAGCCTTTCAAAATACTTTGCGCGGTATAATGAAAATCGACTTTTCGTTTATAATCCGCCAAAGCAAAAATTTGTTTCAGGTACCCGCGTTCTTTCTCATCCAGATAGCGTTCAAGAATCTGGCATTGATGACGCACCCAATGTTGGGCACTTTGACCAATAAACGCATGATTTACAAAAAAACGCGGCCTTTGGAAAAACCAATGCAACGTTTCCAGATAATGTTGTCCTAAAGTATCGCTCCCGGTTTCACGCGCACATTCCAGCACGACATCCTCCGCCATACTCCGGATCTCTGCAATTTCATTGGGAATGCGTTCGTAAATACACTCGACTCCACTGCGGGTCAAATAATGCGGGTACAACTTTTCAAGAAACAGACCGATGATCCCCGAAACTGTGACTCCATAAAATAATCCGGCCATGATTTCGTCACCCAAACCCTTGGGCCACAATGATCCCATGTGAAGCCAAAATAAGGATAATGCTAAAAATCCCCCAATTGTGTGCAACATAAACCAGCGCGAAGCAGGTGCCAACGATAAAAAGGGTAAGCGTTTGCGTACGGAAAACAACGCAAGAAATGCGACAGAAGCAAACAAAGCCCAACCTGATATCAGGATTGGTTCGGCAAGGAACTTTTCGGCCTGCCTCGTCCAGAATCCAATAAACACAAAAAACAGAACCGCCAGCAGGATATATATCCAAAGTCGAATCATAGCCTGTTAACTCTCCTCAAAGGCACCTGAAAATGCCTCTCGAAAATCCACGCGCTTAACAGCCGCTTGCGGGCAGGCAAACACACAGGCAGGTCCGGTTCTCTGCCCTGCACACAAATCACATTTCGTCGCTTTAATAATGGGTTTCTGATTTTCCGGGTCCACAACAGGGCGGCCATCAACATCCCGGATTTCAGCCATCCTGATGTTCGAATAGGGACAAGAGTTGGCGCAGGTTTCGCAACCAATGCATGTGTCGTCGTTGATGATAACCATTCCACCCGACAAATCGCGATGGATCGCACCCGTAGGACAACCGATCATACATACAGGATCGGCACAATGCATACATGCGTTGGCAACCATCCAGTGATCGAATGTTTTTCCATGACGAATGAAACGGGGATTCCCCTGATGCGTGTCGGAGCAGGCACGAACACAATCATCACAGCGAACACAACGATCCAAATCGATCATCATCGTTTGGGTTCCGTTGATAAATCGCTCCTGAACCGCCCACTCGCGCAAAGCACCATCGGCAAGAGTCTGATCAAAAAGATTCGCTTTCGATGGCTCGAAATCGGTTTTGTTTTTATCTTCCCAATGAGCAAACAAGTGTTCTTCTATAGAAAATGACGGAACACGCAACACGTCCACGTAACCCAGGGCGGTGATAGTCACCTTGAGCGTGACATTATTTTCACCCTTCCAGGCTCTGTAAAGTTCATCGTCACCGTAATAATCCCCGGCTTTTAAATACGTCAAAGTTTGACGTCCGTTCCCCTTTTGCACGGAGACACGGGCGAAGCCAGCGCGGATCATCAACAACCCATCCGGGTAGTCACCTTCGCGAGCAATCACGGGTTCTTCCTTAATGACGCTGGCGTTGTCCATATCCTTCATTTGATTGTAGGTCACATGCCAGTCAAACTTTCCATGAGTCTCAAACAGGGCACTATCGGCCACGGCTTGCAACTTAGTATCGTCCAGATGAGAAAAAAGCTCAGTGGCACTCAAATAGGCATTCAACGCATTTTCTCTGTAGCGTTTATCAATTGCACTCCGCCAGCCTTCATCAAATTTCCTCAACTCCCGCAATCCCTGCCAACGAATCTCCAAAACCGTCGCCGCAGTTTCAGCAAATACCGATGAAGTTCGAGGCAATCTGCCCAATGCCGCAAGCTCCCCAAACAATGCACCGGGATGCAGAACTGCCGTTTTATTCGAATCCAGCACGGCGGGAACATCCTGCAGAAACACTTGAGCCACTCCAGAATCGCTCGTTTTTCGTAAAGAACGATCCTTGTAGCGCTCCGTATCACGGACTTCAGGAATAATACTTTTTTTCCAGAGCTGAGACAGTGCTTCAAAAAAGCTTTTCTTGCGAATTTTTTTACGTCCCAGCATCTCATCAGGCAGACCCGGGGAAAGAACCACACGCAAATCTCCGCTCAGAATTAAAAATGCAGAATTACCATAGTCCCCTTCACGTATAACAATATCACCCGCTTCATAACGCACCGTGCGAGCATCGTTTTTAAGAATTCCTTCAAGGGGGGTACTGACGGGGAATTTATCGCGGTCTATTTCGGCTATTTCTTTAACTTCGAGAAGACGTTGAACCTCCTCATCTGTCATATCCGGGCTGAAGGGAGTATCCCAACGTTTTAGGCGGGAAAGTGTGGCCATTTTTACATCAAGCCTTTCTTAAAGTATATCCAAGTTCATCAAGAACAAAGACATCCTGCAAATGATTCGGAACTTCTCCTCCATGCAATCTCATATCCGGGCTCACTTATCGCAAATCAAGAAGCACGCACATCTTTTCAAAAAAGAGGAAGAAAGCCCTCCTTATCAGGAGGGCTTTCTTTTAAATCATACATTAAATAACGCTATATCAACGTAAATATATATTCACAAGTTCAAACGCGAGCATTTCAGAAATTCATTATTGCCTTTAAATGCACTCGCCTTTAGCAGCACATAAAAAAGTTTTCCACGCTAACATTCGACTTACTTGTAATCAGATTTTGCAGGCAACTTAACAACACCCGAAAGATCCTTACCCGCGATATCAGCCGCAAACTTGAGTGCATTTTCACGAGTTGGTGCCGCCAGCAGACCTGCTGCCTCCGGCACACCACTCAATCCTGCCTTTGCGTTAGCGACTCGTTGTTCCTGGGCCGCCTTGTATTTCGGATCTTCTGACTTAGACATGGCATTTGTTGCAGAAACCAAAGCTGCGGCCTGACCAACAACGTACTCGCGCGACAACTCTGCTGGAGTCATTTCCGCATTTTCTTTAATGTTAGGTGGATAGTATCGATGCCGCACGGAACCTTGAGAATACTTGACCAATTCAAAGTCTGGATTGATCGGATGACCAGCACCCAACATCTTGGCCAACTCATCCGCAGTCAATTCAGGATGCGCCAAACCATGACAAACCATGCAATTTTCAGCCACTTCGTACTTCATGGAAGGCCAGATCAACCCCTTTGCCTTGGAGTCAGCAATTCTCTTAACCTTATGATCCGCAGACTCCTGATCTCGCTTCACATCTTTTCCACCGTAATTATCGTGAATTTCCAACCATTCAGAGGATGGACCATGACAGCTTTCACAGGAAGTGCCTGACCCCGCATCGGGCTTGTCATCTGCGTCTTTTTGCTCAAGGGTATAATGACAAAGAGAACATGCTTTGTTTCTCTTCATTCTTTTCTCACCTTCCACCGCTTCCAGAATCTTTTTGGGTGAAGGTTTGCTTTTATCCTTCGGCTCGCGATGGACAGTTCGAAAAGATTCAAAATGTTTGGTATTTTTCCAAATTTTAAATTCAGCCTCGTGACACTCTTCGCATAACTTGGCTCCCTTGTTAAATGGATTCGCATCGGCAGATGCAACCCAACCTGATAAGCCGATAATGCCAGCCAGTAATAGAAAATTCAGGAAAAGCAATTTTAAAAACAAACTTCTCTGTTTCATAATATCCCCTCTACATGAAAAAAATCGCCCTCGCATGAAGTTCGACGACACCGTCGAGCCTTTGACTTTTACTACAACATACTCTTCTCTTTTTATTAGTAAGAAGAAGAGGGATTTTCAAATGCCTGTCTCCCGCTCTTGAAAACTTACACCTCAAACCGACAAACAAGAAATTCTGAAAAACAATGCGTCCAAATTAAAACTGGTATGCGATTTCAGATCTCAGACCAAAGCCATCCGTACGTCGCTCCTGCAACGAATAGTGAGCATCAAACTGCCACTGAATTCTCTGCGCCAAGCGATGTCGATACTCAAAACCGACAGCCATGTCATCAAACCCGCCACCACCTGTATCTTTACGTCCCGCAATTTCCATCGTCAGACTTCTTCTGTGATTCATCCAGAAAGCTTCATAACCAACCGCGAAACCCGCGACATCACTGGCAGCACTGCTCAATTCTGATCCAAAATTACCCAAACTTGGAGAAGCAAACATAATTCCCAATGCACCGAGAGGTCCGCCAACGACAGGCTCTCTGCCCGCCTGAGTAAAATCCCCGGAAGCAACAAAGGTATTGATATAAACAATATCATCTGAAGATTTCGGAGTCCACGAAACTTCTGAGGACAACAGCACTCCAGTGCCTACCTTTGCGTTATCCTTGCCCTCGGCAATCGAGCTGTTGATACGGAATGTCGTATTGTAATGCCCAATACGTTGAATGGTAGAAGCACCCACATAAACACCATCCCCATCCTTCTGGCTATCAGCAACTACAATCAAGTCTAAATTCACAGAACTTTTATACAAATCGGCTGAGTTAAAAAAACCAAACATATGCGCCGCATCGTTGACCCGGGCATTACTTCTGCCCAACTCATTCCAGCCCCAGACAAAAGAACTTCGCAGGTTTGAGACCCCAGGCAATCGAATGTTATTACGCACCAGACCCAAGGCATCCACCTCATCGTTCAACAAAATACCTTCCTGGAATTGCAACAACTGGCGACCCACCGCAAATCCGTAATCCGTCCACTTATATCCACCCGAATCCAACCCGGGGAAAAGACTTCCAAAATCGCCCTCAAAAAACAAGGTTCGGATAGCCATGTTGAAGTTTTCTGTCCCTCCGCCATCCCGACTGTCGTTGAGCGAAACACCCGAAAAACCATCCGGTCGATTGACATCAAGAGGCCGAACACCGATAAGAATTTTCTCAGTACCGGTCAATTGCAGGTTAGCATACAGATCAAACCGGTTACGCCATTCGGAAGCAGTGCTCGCAACACCGTTATCAAACATTTGCAGAGAACTTCGCATGGTCCCAAAAACCCACAATTGAGGTTGCCATACAGCACCCCACGGAGTGGTGAAACCTTCATCAAGATTGCCCACACCTAAAAAAAGATCTCCCTTTTCCACAATCAAAGGAGGGCGCGTCCCCGTGTCAGAAGGAGGACGTAGCTGAATATGCTCATCGGAAAATCGGGGAATACCCTCTACATCACCCAGAGGATACAATCCTTCAGCAAATGCCGGTACAGCGGTCGCGAAAAAGAAAATTCCTGCAAAAATCAGCTGACAAATTCCACCCAATGATCCAGATCGGTTTCCAAAACGTTTGCTTACCGACATCCACTTTCTCCAATGACAATTAGTAAAAAATCTTCCACAGAGGCAACGTAACGCCAACCCTATCTGCATTATTTTGAATTACCAAGCTCGAGCTCTTTTTCCCACAAAACTTCATGCCCCGCAGCCACGCCATCGACCACCTCGCGGGCACTCATCGCATAATCAAATCCACGCTTCTGGATCGCTCCAACCAGGTTAGCCGGTGCCATGGAAGCCTTAAACTCAACGCGCAATTTATAAGGCCCTTCATGCCCCACCAACTCCTCTGCTTCGACTTCATATTCCGCCCAACGATGACCCAACGGCTCGATACCCCTACGATGGTTTCGCTCCGTCCCAGGCTCACCTGTCAAAATCAAAGACTGAATTGAGGGGCGAACAAAGGGAATGGTTGTAACAGGGTAGGGAATGGGAATAATTCTCTCCCTCTCGCCGCCACGAAGGTTTTGAACTAAAAACCGGGATCGGATATCAAACAATTGCTCATCCAACGGCAGGGTACCTGTATGAACATAAGAGGATTCATGATCTCGAACGTCGCCATTGGGATCAAGGTCACCCGACTCAAACACAAGCTCACCCTTGGCATCTCTAACCGTTACATGCAACCAGACCAAACGCTCACCCGTAAACCCTGTGGGCACGTTATGACCATCCGTCTTATTGGAAACCCGGACTTTAAACTCTATACCATCTTGCCCCACCTCTTCGACCACCACCTCGTCAAGCGAGTAACCGTTACGCAAGACTTCCAGACGCATCTTTCGGGCATAAGCCAATCGCTCAAACTGAACCTTGAGAATTTCGCGGGCGTCATATCTATCGTCAATCGAATTCCACTTTTCAGGAAACTTGGTTCCCTCAGGAACATTATCCTCAAACTCATCTGTTCCCCAACCCGCCTTATGATCAAACTGGAGCCATTCTCTCATCGTAGCCATTTCCTGCGCTTCTGCATTATGAGGGAAAATACCGGGATGAATAACAGAGTAGTCGGGTCCTGCAAAAAAATGACTGGTAATTTTTCTTACCGCGGTCTCCCTGCCGCCAACAACTGCCCCAGGCCCCTCATCATAGCCAGAAGCAACCCCCTGAACCTTACCCATATGACAGTCTTGACAGGACACTCCATTTTTTGCCGCCGGGGAAAGCCGATATTCACTGAAAGCTTCCTCTAAACGGAACCCGTTCAACAAAGTAACGTCGTGACAAGTTGCACAAAATATCGGGTCTGACAAGGACGGGAATTTTTTAATTTCGGTATGAATCTTTCTGCCAGGCTTCCCTTTCTCGGTCACAACACGAAACTTATCATCCTTTAACACGCGCGCCAGCTCTTCATTACCCTTGGGCCCAAAAACAGGCTGAAGAAGATCACCCTTCACCAAAGCAAGCCGACCGCTTCGCTTATTGTAATTTTTGTTCAACCGGTGACACACGACACAAGTAATGCCTTCGCGTGAGGTAGGATGTCGATCCAGGTTCGACATGAAAGGAGACTCACCCAGATTAGCTCCGATAGGACTGTGACAACGCAAGCAAAAGTCACCGTTCGTGCCACTGCTCAATTCATTGATCTCACTACTGAGAGACAAATAAACAGGGCTCAATTGGGCGTACGAGTGAGAAGACACCGCCCACTCCTGATAGTGCTTGGGATGACAGGTCCCACAAGTAGCCGCAGAAGGATAGCTACTCTCAGCAAACAAAGCCTCATGCTCTGCCGCCGCCTGCAAGGCAATATCTGTTTCACCTTCAGCATCAGCACCTTCTTTCGCTTCCTCTTCAGACATCATCTTCCCGTCTGAAGATTCTTCTTTTGCCATCGCTGCAGGCTTTTCGTCCATAGCACTCACCGATTGACTGGAATAAGTGACCATAAGCAGACTTACAATTGGCACCGCAAACAAACATTTTCGAAAGGGGACGCTGAAGCTGGAGAAGTTAAGCCATCGATTCATTTCTGTATCCTGTTTCAATCCTTAATGACCGGTTTTACTTTTGACCTAAAGGACTTCAAAAACATCGTCAAAAGCTTGTACTAATAGTTAAAAATGACGTTATTTTACAGCAAACCAAACTGAGGTCAAGTGCTATTGCTCAAACAAAAAAAAATCAAACACAGTCGCATGTTTTTGACACGACAGCCACCTTTGAGAAAAAGGCTTATAAAACCACTTATTTCAAACACGCCAACTCGCTGATGACATTGGGAATTTTTGCAAAAAAAAAGACCTGCAGTATAACTGCAAGTCTTTAATTTAATAAATGGCGGGGCCGACGAGACTCGAACTCGCGACCTCTGGCGTGACAGGCCAGCGTTCTAACCAACTGAACTACGACCCCGCAATTTTTAATTTTCAAAGTGTTCCTCACCAATACTCTGGCTTCATACGAACGGGACGAGCTCTTTAGCTTGGAAACAAACGTCCCGAAGTCTAATCGAATCTTATCCCTGCCACTTCCTAACTTGAATGGGCGGAACAGGGCTCGAACCTGTGACCCCCGGCTTGTAAGGCCGGTGCTCTTCCAGCTGAGCTATCCGCCCTAAAAAATTCCAGCAATAAGTCTGGAGGAATGGGAGTATATTGGCGCTTGAATTCCCTGTCAAGAAATTAAAACAGTTAATTCAATTAATTTTTCAAACGGCTTCCCATGAATTCTCTCACAAAGTCTTCAAACCTGACAATGCCCACCGGTTTTTAAATAGTACGCGAGGATGATCTAAAAAAACAATCCATTATTAAGATTGACAGTGCCATTCTCCCCATTTAGTATACAGGGGCTTGACTTGAGGGATTTCCTATCCCGTCAAACTGGATTTACCCTCAGTGATTTGTTCTGGTTTTTTCCTGATTGCCCGATGCTTACTGCATATTCGCCGGGTTACGAACTGTCAATGTTATCTTGAAACTTTTTTCGATTGCCGCACATGCTTCAAGAAATCCTTTCCTCCATAGAAAATTTGCCTATGGAAGACCTGCTAAGGATAAAAAACCATCTCAATCAACTGATCGCGAAGGAAGATCAAAAATCCCTTGGGAAAAGGAAATTCAAGCGGGCTAAAACTCGTCTCTCCGGCTTGCTTGAAATTGAACGTGAAAAAGAATTTTACGATCAAACTCATAAAGTCGATATCATAGAGATGTCTATAAACAGTCTGGTGCTTTCCTCCAACGTCACGATCATTGAGGGCGACCTGCTCCAGGTTTTGTTCCGGCACCCTACAACCGGTGAGCGCAAGGTCCTCAACTGTCAGGCTGTAAGAGTTGAAGAATCTGGAGAGGTATCAGCCATTGTTTACCAGACGGTAGCAAAAATTGTCGGCAAAGAAGCGATTCAGAAATACCGGGAAATGTTAAAAAAAAGAGGGCAACTTTAACGCATTCGCATGATCTTATTATTTAATCAAAATTCTACACAGAACTCGTTAATCACTTTCTAACAATCATTCCCCGATTGAATGAAAACTCCCGAGATCATCACCCATTTGGTTCATCTTGCAGGCAATGTAGCTGATGCCTACACCTCTGCCTTGTTTCGTTTGGATCCAAAAACAAATGCTTTGACTCCTCATACATTTATGACCTTGAGCCATAAGTTTAATGAAGCCGTGAGCATCCCAATGGGACATAGCCCTATTGGCAAAGCGGCTTTGACAGGGGACGCTGTTGTCATTGAAAATTTTAAAGACGATTTCGCCAAATTAAAAATTTATAAATCTGAAGAAAATTTAAAAAGTTTTATCGCGGTGCCTGTGATTGATGAAAACGGCAAAGTGCTGGGAGTTTTATCGTTGGACAGCAAACAGAGTTATAATTTTTCTCCCAAATTACTAAAAATCATCACCGGCTTCACAGAGCAAATTGCTGTGCAAATGCATCGTGAAGACGAGGAAAATCGGGGTGGAGGAAAAGTCTGGCCTTTCTTTCGCGAGCTAGGAACTTACAGTCGTTTCGTTGCAGAATCACCACAATTCAAGGATCTTTCTCAACGACTGCTTCAAATCCCTGCTGAAATATTTACATGCGACGCAATCGCTGTCGTGGAATTTGAGGAAGGTCGTTTCCCAGGAAGGGTTCGCGGTCACCGCGGTTTCATTCAGGATTTGGGAGAACTCTTTATCGAAGAGGGGAAAGGACTCGTCGGTTCCTGTGCCAAAACCAAAACTTCTGTCCTCATTGAAAATGCCGCCCAACGCAAACTGGCTTTGTTCAACGAAATTGAAGATCATGAGCCCTTCATGTCGTATGCCGCTATTCCCCTGGTGATAAAAGAACAACTGCGTGGCGTTCTGCTTTGTGCGAATCGAGAGCCTCGCTCTATCGGTCATGATGATGTGGATCGTCTGGGAATCATCGGGGCTTCTGCCGGGATTGCGCTCTACTGCGCCGAAACTCGACAAAAAGCTCAATACCAAAACAGTGTGGATATCGTTACCGGCGCACCCAACTATCGGTTTCTTGTCGAAAACCGGGAGTCTGTCCAGCGTGAATTTTTCCTGGACAACAAACCCGTTTTCTTTTTAATAATGCGATTGCCCAAACTGACCTCCATTTATGAAAACCACGGTGCCGATTGCGCCGATCAACTGCTTCGTCAATTGATGTCATTATTATCGCGCTCCGCACCTTCACCGAAATTCATTTTCAGATATTCAGACAATGCTTTTTTGCTTGTCTTGTTGGACAGAACCCGGGAAGAAGTCTTGTCTTTAGAAGGAAGACTCCGGCATGTTTTCGACAACAACCGATTTTACTCAATGTCCATCGCTCTTGATCTGAGAGTCGAAATGGGCTTGTCAGCCTTTCCTGCCGATGGAAAGAACCTGACGGAACTAACAGGTCTCGCCTATGGACGAGCCTCAAAAACTCTTGCAGAAACTACCTGATGGGACTATTCAAAGCTATTTCAAATTTGTTCACAGCAAATCTGGCCATGGACCTGGGTACGGCAAACACCCTCGTCTACGTCCACAATAAAGGCATTGTTCTCGACGAGCCTTCTGTTGTCGCTATCAACTCAGAGGGACAAGTTGAGGCCGTTGGGCTTGAAGCAAAGAAAATGTACGGCAGAACTCATTCCAAACTGGAGGCCATCCGCCCCATGAAGGATGGTGTCATCGCCGACTTTGACATCACCAACAAGATGATCCAGTATTTCATCAAGAAGACTTTGCCGCGTACGTTTCTGGTGAGCACACATATGGTCATCGGCGTTCCAACCTGCATCACTCAGGTGGAAAAAAAGGCCGTCATTGATGCGGCTCTCATGGCTGGAGCCAAACGGGTGAATCTTGTAGAGGAGCCTATGGCCGCGGCTATTGGCGTGGGTATCCCCGTGCATAAGCCTGAGGGCAATATGGTCATCGATATTGGAGGAGGCACTTCGGATGTTGCGGTCATTTCACTTTCTGCCATTGCATACGGCGAATCCATTCGCCTCGCGGGGGATGAAATCGACGAATCCATCGTTCGGCACATGCGCTTGAAACACCACCTCAACATCGGTATTTTTGAAGCTGAGCGTGTCAAAATCGCAATCGGCAGTGCCTACAAGCTGGATCAACCAATAACCACCGAGGTAAAAGGACTCAACGTCAAAACGGGTATTCCCACATCCATCGTCATTGGCGATACCGAAATTCGTGAAGCGATGAGTGAGTCTCTCGCAACAATCACCAGTGCGGTCCTGCGTGCCCTGGAAAAAACACCTCCCGAACTTTCTGCCGATATTCACTCTAACGGAATCTACCTGACAGGCGGAGGGGCACTGATCCGAGGTCTGGACAAACTGCTGGAAGAAAAAACCACTCTGAAAGTTTACACACCGGAAGACCCTCTCCTCAGTATTGTAAAGGGTGCCGGTGCCATCCTCGACGATTTTGAGAATATGAAAAAAGTTTGCGTCAGTTGATCGTTCTTTGAAATAATTTAAACGGTTTCATCGAACAGAATTCACCTTCATGCGGACAAATAAAAAATGAGCACACAATTCCATTGTCAGGAATGTCGTCAAGCTGTAGAATCGCTTCCGACTCACGCCGAGTACGACGAGCAGGAAATATTTCTCTTTGACCCCGTCGTTTGCAAACCTTGCCTGTTGGAGCTTTGCGAAAAGTACTCGACAGTTTGCGTCAACTGCGGTGGGACCATCCCCCCCTACAGCCAGGTAGGTGCTTTAAAGGCTGGAGGTGGCGAGATGCAACTGGTGCATATGACCAATGCCTGCTCCACCGTGGGAAGTGCTTTTCACGGATATTGGGGAAAAGGCCAATTAAGAAATCTCATCCAAATTGAAGCATGTTAAACATTAAATTTGTAACTCAAAATCGAAGCATTCAGGCCGAACCCGGTGAGACTTTGCGTTCTGCGGCAATCAAAAATACGCTGAGTATCTACCCGCATATCAAGAAAATTCTGAATTGCCGTGGGCGTGGATTGTGTACTTCCTGCAAAGTAGAAATCGTTGCAGGCAATGTGGGCCCCCGCAATGAAATTGAAGAAAAAACTCTGGCGAAATCCTTGAAATCCAATCCCAATGTTCGGCTCGCCTGCCAAATCACCTTAACGGATGAAATGGACGGGCTGGAAGTGCGCACCCATATTTAACCGGTGTGCCGCCGTCGGCAAGGGGCTATGCCCTCATGAGTGGAACGGGTCAGGCGCAATCGTGAGTCAATCCATTTCCAGCAGGCCTTGCCTGCCGATCCCTTGAATAGCTCTATAGTCAATGAGCGAGGCTTGCAGAAGATCATACCCCCTTATGTCTTGATCTTTGGCTCGGTTTCAAGTGCTCTTTATTTGGGTATCTGGCAACTCTCTCTGCAATTCAATTGGGGGAAAGGTTACGCCGACAGACCCATTCTCAGCTACCTTGCCGCCTATATTTTACTGTTTGCGCTGTACGCTTTTTTCTGCAATCGCATTCGGCAAAAGGGAACTGACCGCAAACTGTTCTGGACGATCGTGGTTTTAGGCTTGCTCTTTCGTGCTGCCATTTTTCCGGCACAACAAATTCAGGAAGACGATGTCTACCGTTACCTTTGGGACGGTAAGGTTTTTTCCAAAGGAATCAACCCCTTCAAATTTGCACCCTCTGAAATCAGCTATGCCACTGAATTTCGCATTCGCCATCCCATCGGGTTTCGCACTGAATACGATGAGGAAAGTCGCGGGCAACTGGATTTTCTAGACAAGTTGCGCTGGGAAAACCAAACGGCTCTACTTTATTTTGATCGCATCAACCATCCCGATGTTCCGACCATTTACCCCCCGCTCGCGCAATTCACATTTCGCAGTGTGGCCCATCTTCGCCCCGACAACATCTACGCCCTGAGACTGGCTTACTTGGGCTTTGATCTGCTCGCCCTGTTCTTCATAGTGAAAACTTTGCGTGCGCTGGGGAAAAATCCTAACCTGTGCGCGATTTACTTTCTTTGTCCGCTCGTTATCAAAGAGACTTTCAACTCAACACATCTCGACATCATCGGCATCGCCTTCTTGTGCGCCGCCGTTTATTTTTTTGTTAAAAAACAGGCCCTCTGGAGTGGCGTTTTTCTTGGCCTCAGTTTCCTCGGAAAATTGTATCCCATTATATTGGCACCAATTTTCTTCAAACGCTTTCTGGTGGATCAGGAAACAGGGGAATACGCGCACTGGGGACGCGCCTGTGCCGTAGCCATTGCCTTTCTGGCAACGGCGATCCTCGGCTACCTGCCCTTTCTCGATATTGGATGGAAGACCTTTGCCGGACTGAACACCTTCACCGCCACCTGGCAGAACAATGACAGCCTGTTTGCGATGATCCTGTGGTTTTGGCGCGATCTGGTCGCTCTGAGCACAGACACCGTTTTGTTCAACAAATACCCTTTGCCAGAGTTCTTCGCCAAAGCCAACGTGGCCTTGGTATTACTCGGTGTACTCGGTTATTTATTTTTTAAAAAACGTGTAGAAACAAGTGAGGAAGGGGTCAAGCATTTATTCATCATGATGGGGCTGGTCTTTTTGTTGAGTCCCGTGCAGAACCCCTGGTACCTCTGCTGGACCGTGCCCTTTCTGTGCTTCTTTCCGTGGAGATCGTGGATGCTCCTGACCGGACTCATGGGGATGTACTATCTCGATTTTTATTTCGACTATCAGGACATCGGGCAATACTCGGCATGGATTCCACTCTTTGAATACACACCGTTCTATCTCTACTTCGCCTACGAATGGCGTGCCAGAAAACGGGTCGGGATTCAAGCCCCTGCCGCCGGTTCGCAAAAATAGAAACGAACGTCGATTATTTTTTAAGCAGGGGATGGCCCATTTCTTCGCGCTGGCGTACATAGCCTTCGGCGCAGGCACGGGCCAGTTTGCGTACTCTTCCTATGAACCCGGTGCGTTCGGTAACGCTGATCGCACCACGGGCATCGAGCAGGTTGAAGGCATGGGAGCATTTCAGGGTGAAGTCGTAGGCGGGAAGCACCAGGTCTTTTTCAAGCAGATCGTTGGCCTCGGCTTCGTACATATCAAACCATTGGAACAACCTTTCTTTTCCTGCCGCTTCAAAATTAAAGGCGGAAAATTGTTTTTCCGTTTCCAGATGCACGTCGCCATACTTGAGGGTATCGTTCCACTGCAAATCGTAAACGTTGTCCACATTTTGCAGGTACATGGTGATCCGCTCCAAACCATAGGTCAATTCTACCGCCACCGGGTTCAGCTCAATGCTCCCGACTTGCTGGAAATAAGTGAACTGGGTGATCTCCATTCCGTCCAGCCACACTTCCCAACCCAGCCCCCAGGCTCCGAGCGTGGGCGACTCCCAATCGTCTTCCACAAAACGAATATCGTGTTTCATGGGATCGATTCCCAATGCGACGAGACTGCCCAGATACTGTTCCTGCACGTCTTTTGGCGAAGGTTTGAGGATCACCTGATACTGATAATAATGTTGCAGTCGATTCGGATTTTCTCCATAACGTCCGTCGGTCGGTCGGCGTGAGGGCTCAACATAAGCGGCCCGGTAGGGCTCTGGCCCCAGAACGCGAAAAAAAGTGGCGGGATTAAAGGTACCTGCTCCCACTTCGATATCGTAAGGCTGATGGATGGCACATTGCCGAGATGACCAATAGTGTTCCAACTTGAATATGACGTCTTGAAAATTCATAACTCTCCGAAATTAATTGCGTAAAATGACGACTCATCTCAAAACGGTGTCATGGGGATGAATCCACGTTCTCTGTATAAGCGTGCGATGATCGCTGAGAAACCATAGCATTTTTTCCCCATCGAAAAAACTATTTTGAGCAGTTCCCATATCAGAAAGCGGTGTCTCTATCCGACTGTTCTGGCGGCTCGCTGGTCTCTGTCTTAAACATCCAGGTCAACTCATTCTTGTTGTTGTAAAGATGCACCACGCGACTGTTGGGAATGCCCGCAAACTTTTTGACAATTTTAGAATCGTATTCGCCCTGAAATTTTATCGTGCATATCATCTTTCTGCAAACACCGGAATCGACCCAGCGTCTGGCCCAATCGTATAACTTTTCAGGATAGCAGATGACATCAGAGAACAACCAATCGACCTGATCAAAATCTTCCGGTTGCAAAGAAAAAGCCGATCCTTTCTGAAACTCGACGCCCGGCAGACACGCTATTTTTTTGTCGAGAGGCGATCGGTCCACACTGAGAACATGCGCTCCCAATTTTTGAATCGCCCAACACCAGCCACCGGGACTGCCACCCGCATCAATGCAAAACTCATCCGCTTGCGGACGTTCGCCCATCACCGTCCAGGCCTCCCATAGCTTGAGGTAGGCCCGGCTCGGCGGCCCCACCTTGTCTTCTCTGAAAAGCACCTCTCCATTTGGCAAGGTACTCGTGCATTGCGAAGACGCAACCAAAACGTTTGTGTCCAGCAAAGTCCAGGAACCCAATGGAGACCGCGGTGGACTGGCAGGAAATACCAGCTCGGGAGCTGGAACCCTCGGTAACTTTTCTGCTATGAGTAACGCCCTGCGATGCAGGCCTGTGGGAAACAGAGCCCAACTTCCTTGTATCGCTTTCAATTGCCGGGCCGCATCGGTGATGGAAGCAATGTTGAGAACAACGGGATTCAGCCAGATATTTTGCGCCCAGTATACTTTCTGAATGGGACAACTCGTGAATACAAGACGGTCGTGAACAGCAACCACGCCTTTTAATTCGGAGACCAGACGATCGACATGGCCTTCGGCTGAAAGATAACCAGTGACAACATTTTCCATATTAAACGCAAAAGACCTCACAAAAAAACCCGCCCCAACGCCTCAGCGCAGGGCGGGTTAAAATTAAAACCAATTAAATCAATTTATGGTCGCAAAGAGTCATCGAATTGACATGAATCGCGCCACCTTCGCCATTGATAACGCGGCGATAGCGAGGCAAATCACATCCACCCACCCGAGTGTATTCATCGGTATAACTTTCCACATCCTTCAAAGCCGCACCTTCGGGATTGAAATAATAAACCGTGTAACGTCGAGTGAGAAATTTTCCATCCTCGTTTTTAGCACTTTCTTCAACGTTGATGGTGAAGGACATTCTCGGAGTCTTGCGGTTGATTTGATGAATGCGTCCTTCTTTGATGCGATAAAAAGAACTCATGCCATCGCCGCCCATGGAAACCGCGCGTCCCAGGGGATGCGAACCGTCGTCCATGAACTGGAGTTTGTATTTACCGTCAGATTCTTCAAAAGAACGTGGACCTCGATGCATAGCGATCGAAGCCAGATTTTCTGTCAAAAATTCCTTTGCAGGACCGTCTGCGCAATCGACTGTAATTTCTTTGGGACCTTTGACCGTTACAGTACAAGCCACTTCCTTGCCATCAATATTAACGACGGCCTTCGCGGTGAAACCTTTGAAATCGGCAGACCATCGCGCTGTGTTTCCAAAAACTTCGCGCAAGGCATCGCGCGCTTCGGAATCATCCTCTACCTTTGTTTCTACATCTGCTTCTTTTGAATAGGTTGCCATTAAAAAATCTCCTTCGAGCGCACAAAGTACACCCGAGTTGGGTTAGGTCATATGGAACGGGAACAGGTTTACCTGGGAAGAAGTTCCCGTCCTGAAAGGATCTGTTTTCTTCCACTATCGATTCTCGTTTCTAAATCTCTTTATATAAATAATTCGACTTTGGCTTTTGAGCGCAGATCGTCGATGTACTTTTGAACTTCTACCTGCGCTTTTTCTGTAAACAAATGCCTTTGGATGGATTCCTTCATTTCGTCAAACTCTGCATACTCTGCAGGACGCGTTTCGATCAATTTCACAATATGGTGCCCGTAGGAAGTCGTGAAAGGCTCACTGATCTCACCGGGCTTGAGTTTTTCAATTTCCTCATCGAACTCAGGTGGGAGCACTCCTTTATAAACAACTTCCAGATCGCCACCGTTTTCGGCACTGGCCCTGTCATGAGAATACTGTTTCGCTAAAGTTGAGAAGTCCCCACCCCCGCGAATTTGTTCCAGAATATCGCGCAATTGTTTGTCTGCCTTACGCGCCATTTCCAATCTTTTAGCATCGCGCTGACCTTCTGGAATACTGTCAAGAAATCCTGGAGGAAACGGAGCGATGAAAATGTGCTGCGCGTGGTACGATTCCGGTCGGTGAAAACGTTCTTTATTTTGATCGTAAAAAGCGCGCGTCTCCTCATCCGTAATTGCAATGCGTCCCTTGATCTGTTCCCCAATCAGCATCTGAGCCAGCGAATCTATCTCAAGCGAACGGCGCAAATCTGTTTCAGAAATATTTCGGTCTTTCAGCGCACTCTGGAATTCTTCTTCAGATTTATAGGAAGCCTTCAACTTGCCAAATTCTTCTTCCAGAATTTCCGCAGGCAAGGTTCTGTTTTTCGATTTTCCTTCCTGCAAGACCAACTCTCGCACGATTTCCTTTTCGACAATATCCTTCAACAAACGTGCCTTTTCATTGCCGGTCAAGGGTCGATTGTTCAGTTTGATGATACGTTCTAACTGGAATTTGACATAACGTGAATCTATCTCTACGCCATTCACCTTGGCAACAACATCGGGGATGTCCACCGCATACGAAACACCGTCGCCGGGATCACCCCACGCCGTTGAATGCGACTGGCTCAAAAACCCGGCCCCTACCAACAAACACAACAAAAAATAACGCAAAGACTTCACTATTCATCCTCCAGATTTAAGTTTTCTTTAGAGATTACCATTCCTTCAAGCAAGTTTCAATCTTTCCCCAACAGCTCATGAATTCCTTTTTATCGGTCTCTGAGCGCAAAGAAAATGTTCTATATCCCCATCCCCTTGATCTGCAACTATCAAAAATTACAGGATACCAAGGCTATGAAAAAAATTCCCACAATTCAAAATGATTTCTTATCATTACCAAATAGGAAACGAAATCTGTCTCCCCGACTGTTAACGAAATGCTGAAAAAACCCTGAGGGCTGAAATATCATTGTAAAATGACCGCGTCAACTTTTTCGCCTGTGGGAAACTCAGCCGGATTGCCATGCCCTTCACAAAAACCTGTTTTATTCTTTTTCTTCTGGTTTCCGCCATTTATCTTTGGCTGATTTCAGGTTTGCCTGTTCCATTATTGGCGCACGCCGCTCATGACGATCAATTGTACCTGATCGGGGCTGTCAATATACTGAGCGGAAACTGGCTGGGTGATTATTCTGACCTGACCTTACTGAAAGAACCTTTTTATTCGGTTTGGCTTGCTTTTAACTTCATGCTTGGCACGCCAATCCTGTTTGCGCAGGGGGTCTTGTATGTGGTGGCGGGTGCTGTGTTTATCAAGAGCATTGCACCCTATGTTCGACAACAGGGAATCCGCCTGTTTCTTTATATTTTCTATTTATTCAATCCGATGATTTACACCATGAACCAAACACGCATGGTTCGTGAAGGGCTTTTCGTTCCTCTGACGGTTCTCATCGTTTCCATGACCCTGATCTGGTTCAACCGTCGCAACCAACGATGGACCGCCCGGATCTACCTGGCGATTGGCTTGGGTCTGGTTTTATTGTGCTTCTGGATCACCCGCATGGAAGGGATTTGGATTTTACCCATATTCCCGTTCATCCTGATAGTTTTGATCTGGACCCAGTGCCGGGAAAAAGGTTTCAGCTGGACTCTATTGAAGAGGGAAGCGGGGCTTGCCCTGTTGCCCATCGTTATTGTTTATACAGGACTCCATTTGGTTGCAGGAATCAATTATCTCAAATACGGAGTTTATGATGTTGTTGAATTGAAACAACTGGAATTTAAATCTGCATACGGCGCACTTTCCCGGGTCAAACATAGCGGAGAGCGTTTCATAGGGATTCCCCGCGAAGCCCGGGAAAAAGTATATGAAGTGAGCCCCGCATTCAGAGAACTAGAACCTTACCTTGAAGGTCTTTCAGGCCAGAGTTGGGCTCGAGAGGGATGCACAACAAACAAAATCAATCCCTGTGACGGGAAAATACGTTCGACACATTTTGTATTTGCTTTGAGAAATGCGGTGTCTCTGGCAGGTCACTATCGTTCTGCCCCGGAAGCACGCAAATATTACGCCCGCCTCGCTGAGGAGATCAACACAGCCTGTGACAAAAAATTGCTTGAGTGCCATGCACCCAGAAGTACTTTAGCACCCGTGTTTCACTGGAAATATGTGGGAGAAACGGTTGATAAGATGTGGGATGCCATCCAGTTTTTATTTTCACTGCAGGATATTTCCGTCACTTATGGATCAAGCACAGGCAACTTTGCATTGACGGAGTTTTTTGCGGAAATAATTCATTCTCAGATTTATCTAAACCAAAGCCAGTTGCTGATACGTGGCAAAATTATCAGCAACGTTCAAGCCATCAAAACTGTTTATATTGCAGACCCCTCAAATCCCGAGGGTAGATTCACAATCGAAACCCGAGAAATTAAAGGATCGGATGCTCAAAATCTGCAATCATCCGCATCCAAAATACGCTTTGACCTTCAAACAAACTGCGTGACTAACAAATGTCAGATGATTATTTTGGGAGAAAATGGGGAAATTGCGCGCATACCATTTTCTGAATTGATGAAAGGCTATGAATCGCATGGCCTAAAGATCGAAATCAATTATGTTATCAAAAATGAGCATCTGAATTCTGCGGGAAAATACAAGACCCCCTTTATCATCCAAATGTTAAAAACTATCGGAGAGCTTTACCGTATTGGGATTCCATTCCTGGCCTGGCCCGCCCTCTTGCTATTTTTTATATGCCTGGGACGTGCCGTGGCTACTCGTTCCTTCAACGAATTGCTGATGATAAATTGTATTCTTTTAACAGCAATTTCCTGCCGATTGTTACTGCTTTCTTATTGTACGGTCACATCGTTTCCGGGATTGGTGACCCGATTCGTAGCCCCCGTGTATCCTCTGTTTCTACTTTTTTGTGGGCTGTGCTTGATTGACGGCGGAAGCCAAATATGGGGAATTTACAAGAAAACAAAAAACTAAAAAATAATATATCTAGCAAGCTCTCTTATCACACCTTCATGAAAAAACGTTTTCCAACAGCTTTGGCTCGTAAATTCTGGCTGGCAAGATCCGCTCCCTCAATATATGATAGCTCTCCCTGTATATCAGTCATTAAAGGAGACGATTCATCTCAAACGATTCCAAAGAAAGAAGTCCGGCTCTCGACAGATACCTCGTCTATCTGTGCCTGTTGTTTTCCGGAGCGGCCAGTCTGGTCTATGAGCTGATCTGGATCAAACGACTTGCGTTGATTTTTGGCGGTGCCTTGTACGCGATCAGTGCCGTCCTCTGCGCATTCATGACAGGGCTGGGACTCGGAGCCTGGATCGTTTCCAAGTACCTGGACCGCATTCCCAAAGAACGCGATGCCGACCTCCCTCTTTTATTGTACGGATTGTTTGAAGGAGCGATCGGCCTGTACGGCCTCGCCTTCCCGTGGATTCTGAAACTTCTGGAATCGGCCTATCCCACTTTTTTTGCCCTGACCGGTGGCGGCGGATTCTGGCTTCATTTCTTTGAATTTTGTCTGGGCACTCTGCTCATGCTCCCGGCCACTTTCCTGATGGGTGCTACGCTTCCCATTCTTGGACGCTGGTTCATAAGGGACGAGGCCCGCGCCATTGTTTCAAACGTCGGAGTCTTGTACGGGCTCAATACTTTCGGGGCGGTTCTGGGTTGTCTCTACGCACAATCGATCGCTGTGCAATGGTTCGGCGTTCGCGGCGCAACCGTCTCGGCCGCGCTCATGAATTTTCTCGTCCTCGCTTTGATCCTATGGTTGAGACAACGCATTATCAACTCCGGCGCAATCGTTGCCCAACCGCCATTGCGTAAAAAATCCAAGCCGGCTGAATTTAAAGAGCCTCTGGGCCGCCTGCAATGGCTCTTGTTAATGTTGTTTATTTATTCCGGGATGACCGCACTTTCGGGTGAAATACTGTGGACGCGCATTCTGGTCTTTCCGTTGGGGAGTGCGCTATTTTCTTTCGCGCTCATCCTCGCCTGCTTCCTGTTTGGCATTGCCTTGGGTAGCTGGATCGCCAGTTTCCTGCCCAAAAATTCCGATTGGATTTTGTACTTCCTGCTCGTTGAAATTTTGATCGGCATCTCCTGCATTGCCATCATGCCACTTTTCGAGCATCTGGTGGAATGGACCCGACAGGCGGATCAAATTTTTTATGGACTGGACAGTTCCGCCGGGCGCACTCTGTTGATACGCTCGGCATTCGCGTTTGGCCTGATGTTCATCCCCACTCTCGGATTCGGTTTGATTTTCCCAATCGCCAACCGAATCAATTTTTCCCTGTTCGGTTCCATTGGCAAGACGCTGGGTGGCAGTTATTCCGCCAACACACTGGGTGCTGTGCTGGGAACCCTGCTCACTCCGTTTCTCTTTATTCCCTTGTTCGGGATTCGCCTCAGCCTGTTCGTCCTGTTTGTCGGAATGATCGCACTCTCCCTTGCCGCTCTGGCCCTGCACCTGAAGTGGAGCCCGATCAAAAAGATGGTTTCCTTGGGTGTCCTGATCCTGTCTGCATCGATCTGCTATGGCGCGGTCGCGCCCCAAACGGGAATGGAAGAGCCAGGAAAAGGAAATTTCGCCCGCATAGAAATTGATGTGCCTAAAGAATCCATCAAACTCCTGGACTACAAGGAGGGCGATTTTTCAACCCTGGGAGTTGTTGAAGACACTCGCAACGGAGCCCGCACCATTTATATGAATGGCTTCAGCACGGCAACCAGCTCCGACTCGGTAGGCGGCAGTGCCTATATGCAGGCCATGGGCTTTGTCCCAATGGCTCTGCATCCCGACCCGAAAAAAGCACTCGTCATCTGCTTCGGCACAGGAACCACACTGGGAGCGGTTTCCCTTTTCCCCGGCGTCTCTGTGGACGCCGTCGAAATTGACCGCAACGTATTGGATATGGCGCACTGGTTTTCACGCTGGAACAAAGATGTCCTGAGCAAACCCAATATCAACCTGAGCATCCAGGACGGCCGCACCTACCTGCGCTGGACACCAACACGATACGATGTGATCACTCTCGAACCCATGTCCCCCGTTCAGGCCGGAGTGGTCAATCTTTATTCAAAGGAATTTTACGAACTGGCGAACCAACGCATGAACACCGGCGGCATCTTCCTGCAATGGCTCCCCTTGCATTTGGTAGGTCCCGAAGACGCACGAGCGATCATCAAAACTTTTCAGAAAAGCTTCCCGCATATCTCCGTGTGGAACAGCTTCCTCACGCGCATCGTTCTTCTGGCGGGATCGGACCAACCCATCCAACTGGACAAAAATCGCTTCGAAGCCCTCATGGAAAATCAACAAGTGAAATCAATGGCACAGGAAATAGGCATTCAATCCTATCTGGATTTTGCCGATTTTTTTCTGACTGACGGAAAGTATCTGCAAGGATTTCTAAAGTCGGCAAACACCATCACCGACGACAATTCCCTGCTTGAGCATTCGCCAACCGCATTGGTCCCGCCTCTGAAATGGCAAACCGATCAGAGTTTTCTCAACCTTTTGAAAAGCCGGGTCGGGCAGGCAGCACCCATGCAAAATGTTCCGTCACAACTGGACGCATTCCTGCAACATCAATTTGAACAGAGAACGGCACAGAGACTGTCCGTTTTTGCGCGCAGGTACAAGGGACCGGGAGAATCGGAATTTGCTTCGGGAGACTTGGCGGGCGGGTTGAAAAGTGTTGCGGAAAATCTTAAAACAATCGGTGACCGCCCCATCAGCTTGAGCGAGGCCCATTGGCATTGACCAATGGTGCCAGGCTCAAACTTTGAGTGCGATTATTTTTTTGCTTCAGCCTCTTCTTCCCAGACATCCCGAAAAATGACATAGGATCGATGCGTCAAGTGACATTTTTTACATCCCTCTTGACCAACGATTCCGACATTTTTCCAGATCACTCCGGGGTTGGGCTTGTCTGTTGCCAACTCTGCTTCCATAGCGTCCAAAGCTTTGCTCACATCTTCGCCAACAAAAAATTGTTTGACACCGGGATGGGTATGACATTTGGAACAAGTCGATTTCAATTCCATATAACGTTTCTTGAAATCCTTCGCCGCTTTCAAAGCGATATCATTTTTCCCATCACCAAAATTGACTCGTACTCCTTTGAATGCATTGGACAGAACATGCATGTACTTGCCATATTCCACTTCCTTTTCATCTATAGGATCTTCCAGCTTGATATTCTCAACCGAAGGCCAGTGATATCTTGTCCATACCGCAACGAGATTGTCGTCGTGACATTTGCCGCAAGTCTTACCCACAAGTTTTGAAGCCTTGCTGATTTCTGCAGGGTCATGTGTTTTAACAACAGACACAAAATCTTTGGCCGCTTTCACATCAAAATAATCCTTCCATTCAGGAACCAATTTGGAAGCATCTTCATAAACATCGGCCAGGCCCTGTGCATGTTTTTCAGCATTGGGCCAATCTTTCTGACCCATGTTGATAAACACGCCACCAAAATGACCGCTCATTTTATGCATGATATCAAGCCATTTGGATTCTTTTGATTCCGGCGGATACTGCTTGCTCAATGATGCAGGCGGCTCCTTGATAACAACATCCTTCGCCAGAGCCGGGGATACAAACCATGCTCCAAGGACCAGCAACATCCAGCACACTCGAAAGCCTGTTTTATTTTCCATAAATTCTTTTCCTTTCAATTCAAACTCAAGTAAAATTTTACGATTCACTTATAAAGTCCATTAGAAGCCAACGCATCAACTCCTGTATTATTTATATGGAGCCCATCTGTTCCAGATTCGCGGGCAATACACTCTATCTGTTATCACCGCGCTGAAATTCACGAACCAGAACTTCCTTTTTTTCTTTCGACCATGCTGGTTTGTATTGAATACTCACACGCGCCTTTTCGGTTTTTGCATTTACCCTGTATGGATAAACAATCGCTTTCTGCCAAGGCAAAGCGGTCTCTTTTTGCGGAGCGATGATTTCTTTTTCACTCGTGACTTCCTCTCCCGTTGCATCAAGAAAAGAAATATAAACATACAAACGCGGGTCGCCATTGTCTGCGGTTGGGAAGGCATGAGGAATTTTTAAATTCGTCAGAGATAAGCTCGCCTTTTCATTCTGGAACTGAAGCTCCAGCAAAATATTGTCCGGATCAATTTCGCCATGTGGGAAAGAATGATCGGCAACCTGACGTTTTCGATGCAATAAACTGAGGGGAAATTTCTGCGTCAAACGTCCCATAACCCGTGGCATGTGACAAGACTGGCAGGACCGTTCACGATCTGTTTCCATCCATTCCTTATAGGTTTTTTCGTGGCAAGATCCACAAAAAACAGATTTTCTAAACTCCCCTACTTCCCGAGTGGGATGCGAAGGGGAAAACAGATCATAAGGTCCTCTCATTGCACCGTCTTTTAAATGACAGGAAACGCAATACACGCCATCGTCTCTGTTGTCCAACCGGGGATCAGGCTTCTTTCCCGGATTCACAGTCTGCGGCACGTGACAGGGCAAACATTTTTCCTTCGAGTGATTTTCAGAATCTTCGACATAAAACTCGCTGACCCAGGCTTTGGAATGCCGACTCTTCTGCCACGATTCAAAAATTTTCGCATGACATTCCGAGCAGGTTTTTGCAGGCGGAGTTTTTATCAATTCGGATTCTCGGGCCAACTCAACAAGCGGCGCAGGAATCCAATGATAATTATAATTCAAAACATAATAGGAAATCAGGATTGCAGAAAAGCCACCCGCAATGGAAAAATAAATCAGAGCCTTTTTATACTTCAAAATCTGCTTTAAAACTTTAGTGACCAAAAAGAGCGACTCCCATCATGACCGCAGAATAAATAACGCAAAATACACAGGCAAAAAATTTCCCGCGTAGTATTTTTTTCATATCAAGCTCCTGAAATTTAGAAACCTCAGTTCCAATTTGGATCGCTTTGAGTCTTGTTGCGCTCATAAGAAATCGAAATCAGATCGTATTTTAAATTCAACTCATTCAACAGTTGATGCGCGCGTTTGCCAGCGTCGCGCTCTTCAAGAAAATATTGTTTTTTTTCTGTGGGGAAATCGAGATCCATCGCCAGAATATCCACCAGCCCTCCCAAAGTTTTGCAAGTCCGCAAATCATGACTTTTTCCAGGCACACCCAGTTCTTTAAGACGGACACAATAACTGGTAAATTTTTTCTTCAATTCCTCTGCCAGATCGTCAGATCCCAATTCAATATTTCTGTCATTCACATCCTTCCAGATCAAAACCCTCGCCCGACGATAGGGCTTATCTTTTATTTCTTCGATGATTTCAAATCGACTCATACCCTTGAGAGTGAAATTGAATTTACCATCCGGCAATTGCACGTATTTTTCGATATTTCCCATGCAACCGATTTTATGGATACCCGGTCGATCAAAATATTCTGATTCATAGTCTGGTTTGAGCAGGATCATTCCAATTTTTCCGTCACCGTCCAAAGCATCGCGCGTCATCTCTCGATAACGCGGCTCGAAAATATGCAGGGGCAATAAGGTCTCTGGATAGAAAACCGTATTCGGCAGGGGGAAAAGGGGAATGACGAGCTCCACTTGAGTTGATGGATCTTCTTTTGACATAAGAAAAATTCTGGTTTGATCAATGAAAAAAACTCTACCTCTAACCTACCATGTTACTCCACCCTGAAATTCCGTCAATGGTTTTGACAGCTCAACAAAATGATTGCGCAAAACAAACCATGCCATGACTTCATTATATTAACAAAAAAAACTTCCAAAATAATTTTTTTGCGATGTCAGGATTTTTTGCCACTACCGACTCAAACAGTGACTCTCACTCTCTGACGGAAAGCACTATGACGACCAATGAATGGCTCTCGTTATCAGGTTACATAATCATCCCCGCGTGTGCGGTCCTTTACGCCCTGAATGTGCGTTTTAAATCGAAACTCGACGACGACCCGGGCGCACCTCCCTTCAACCCAACGATCATTTTTTGGATCATCCTCATTTCCGTTGGAGCGGTTTTTTATCGTCTGTGGGAATCCATCGTCCATCACTGAAAGTTGACCCGGCAAAAAATTGACACCGTAGGGCAAGCTTTTCCCCCTCTCCTCTTCAATTTCATTCATAAAAAAAAATAATTTTCCGGAAAGACCCTTTCCCCTCCAAGGAATTGGAAGTCCTCTCCAACCCATGCCTTTTTTTGGCATAAGCCTTGCTTCTTCAGGTGTTGGGTAATAGCGTTTACTGCTGATTTTCAACAATTTAGAGCAAAAAGTACCTGAGTGGTGAGCCCTAAAAATCGGTATTTCACGCTTTGAACGCAAAGGGCGTGTTTTCAAAGCCTTTGGAAAATAAAGCTTTTATGCACTTGTGTCTGCATAAAAGTAACCGTTAATATATTTGAACAGAACGATTCCGAAGTGATTAGAAACTTAGAGCAAAAACTAACTGCAATATGGATCGCCTTCCTGCTGGGAAGTGCTGTCTTTATATCAGGAGAATTCCTGTTGCGCCCTTCGACCGCTCACGCCCAAATCAACTCTGAAAGACGGGACCAAACCCTGCAACAAGCCGCACCGGGTCGTTTCGATCTTCGATTTCGCGCGCCCAATCAACCCAAGGCGACCATCATCCCGCTCGAGCAGGACACTCTGAAACCCTCGGAACCTTCGGAGTTGAAAAAAATCAAATTCTACCTGAAAAATATCATCATTTCGGGTTCTACGATTTACGACAAAAAACGTTTCACAAAGCTTTATAGCAACTACCTCAATCGCACTATTACTCTCGCTCATGTCTACCGGATGGCTTCAGCCATCACCGCCAGATATCGCAACAATGGTTATATTCTGACCAAGGCGGTGATACCGCCACAGGAAATTGCCGAGGGGGTGGTTCGTATCCAGATCATCGAAGGGTATATCGATCAGGTCAATTTCAAAGGCGACGTGCGTGGCCCCAAGGTATTGCTGAACGAGTACCGGGAAAAACTTTTGTCCTCGCGTCCTTTGCGCGCCGTGGATTTGGAACGTTATCTTCTCTTAATAGATGATCTACCGGGCGTGACGGTCAAATCTGTATTGACTCCTTCGGCTACCAATATGGGTGCCTCGCGACTGGATATCATTCTGGAAAATAAAAATTACGATGCGTCGGCAAGCTTCGACAATCGCGGGACCGTTTTCAACGGACCCTACCAGTTCTCTGCAAATGCGACATGGAACAGCCCCCTCAAAGCTTATGGCCGACTTGGGGGACAAGGTGTGGTCACCGCACAAACGGATGAATTAAAGTATTTTAGCGGATTTTACGAACTTCCTGTTTCTAAAGAGGGAACTCGATTTCTCGTTTCCGGGTCTTTGAGCTCTTCCAAGCCCGGAGACACCTTGAAAATTTTTGAAGTCGATGGAACCAGTTCGAGTATTGGTTTTCGCGTGTCGCATCCCTTTCTCAGATCGCGTTCAGAAAACCTGACCGGTTTTGTCGGTTTTACAGGGAAAGATTCGCAAACAGACATTCTCAAATCTCCCAACTCGGTGGATCGCCTGCGGGTTCTTGATCTGGGGATGAGCTACGATTTTGCAGATTCCATGCGCGGTATCAATCAGGTCAACGTCACTTTGAGTCAGGGACTGAATATCTTCAACGCCACGGAAACGGGCAGTGCCCTGTTATCGCGTGAGCGGGGAACCAGCGATTTCACCAAATTCTCAGGACAATTTTTGCGTCTGCAGGAAATCGCTCCTTCATGGTCACTGCTTGGAGCGATCAACTGGCAATATGCTTTCAATCCGTTATTGGCTCTGGAAGAGTTTGGATTTGGTGGCTCCCAATACGGACGCGCCTACGATTCCTCGGAAATCACCGGCGATTCAGGCATCGCCTTCAAGCTTGAAATCCAGAAATCGTTCTCGATTCAAAAACCCTATCTGCGTAGTTTGCAGGCTTACACCTTCTACGATGCTGGCTCGGTTTGGTTACGCAGTCGAACCATTGGTGGTGAATCGCAACGAGATTTGAATTCTCTCGGTTTTGGAACACGGTTCAATATTGATAATAATTTCTCTGGCTTCCTCGAATTTGCCAAACCTCTGGACAAAATTGTAGCTTCTGAAGGAAATGACAATGCACGAATATTCTTTGGACTAACGGCAAGGTACTGACTATGAACTTAATGAAACTGGGCGAAAAGGCCCTTGCGCAAAATGCATCACTCGCAAGGATTTCAAATACCCGCTCCAGTCGAAAATCCAGCAATCCCAATAAGGGACGACGCGGTCAGGTTTTTCAAACCTTCGCCCGACCCGGACGGGGTCTGACTGCGTTCATTCTGTTCCTTGTCCAAACGATCGGACTTTTCCCGGCGGTGGTTTTCGCTCTGCCTTCCAACCCTTCGGTACAGGCAGGTTCTGCGACCACAACCCAGACGGCTCCAGACACACTGACAATCAACCAAAGTACGCAAAAGGCGATCATCAACTGGGACTCTTTCAGCATCTCCAATCCCGAGCGTGTCGATTTTCAATTATCGCATGGAGCCAGCGGGGTCACGTTGAACCGTGTGACAGGCGACACTCCTTCAAATATTTTTGGCACTCTGACATCGAACGGTCAATTCATGCTCATCAACCCGAACGGGATTCTCTTTGGCGCAAATTCCCGAGTCGATGTCAACGGTCTCGTCGCCACCACCAGCGACATATCCAACTCCGACTTCATGGCGGGCAATTATAATTTCAACATCGCTCCCGATATCGCTCGAAGCATCATCAACCGTGGCAGTCTCAACGTGGCCGATGGCGGTCTGCTTGCGCTGGTCGCACCCGGCGTTGCCAACGAAGGCATCATCAACGCCAAGCTGGGAAGAGTCTCTCTCGCAGGCGCGAACACTTTCACTCTCGACTTGTATGGCGACCAGTTGGTCAACATCGGACTCAACAGCCAGGTCACAGAAAAAGTGATCGGCCCCAACGGCGACGCACTCAACGCGCTCGTCTCCAATAGCGGAAGTATCTTTGCAGATGCGGGAACTGTTCGTCTTGACGTCAATTCCGCCAAAGGGATTGTGGACAATGTCATCAATATGGACGGCGTGATTCAGGCGCAGTCTTTCCAACAAAAGAACGGAAAAATCATCCTATCGGGTGGAAGTTCCGGAAATGTTCAGGTCAACGGTACGCTCGATGCGTCGGGATACGGTGCGGGAGAAACCGGCGGCACCGTTCATGTCCTGGGAGAAAACCTCAACCTGCTCGGCGCAACAAAAATCGATACCTCTGGTGACTTCGGCGGCGGCGAAATTCTCGTGGGTGGGGACTATCAAGGCAAGGGAGCGGTTCAGAACGCGCAAAATAACAATGTCTATTCCAATGCAGAATTCTACGCCGATGCGCTGACACAAGGCAACGGTGGACGCATCATTTTTTGGGCCGACCGCAGAACCCAGTTTCTGGGAAGATTGAAAGCACGCGGCGGAAAACTGTTTGGCGACGGCGGTTTCGCAGAAGTTTCCGGTAAAGAAGAACTCTTCTTCAATGGCACCGCAGATCTCTCAGCCTCCAATGGCAAAACGGGAAGCCTCCTGCTCGACCCGGACACCATCACTGTCAAAAACGGTTCCGGCTCCACCGCTTCCGGCGCAGTTACCATTGGTGGATCATCGGTTAACAACGCTACAATTTACGAAAATACTCTGGAAGCACTTTCCAGCACAACGGACATCATTTTATTGGCTGATGATTCCATAACCATGGAAAACCTGAGTGACGGAACACTTGATCTGGCTCAGGGTTCGGGCAATTCTGTGACCTTCACTGCAACCGCAGGCAACATCACCTTTTCCGACACCAGCGACGCTTTGCAAACGGCTGGAGGGGCGATCACTTTTACCGCAGGCGGCACCATTACTCTCGGCGCGCTCACTTCTGGCGGAGGTGACATCACCCTCAAATCCAAAGATCTCAATTTTGCAGGTGCGATCAATAGCGGTGCGGGCAGTCTCGCCATTACCGCTCAAAACCGGGTGGTATCATTTGGCGTCACCACCATCACCCCCACCACGCTGGGTTTGGGCGACGCAACGGGCACCGACATGACCTTGAGCGGTGCTGAATTGGGACGCATCACCACCACCAATCTGACGCTGACTTCTGCAAGTGTGACCGTTGATAACGTCACCGCCGCAAACAGCAATAATATTTCTGGAACGGTGACGCTGAATGCCACTGAGGACAATTCCAGTGTGACCTTTAACAACACATCCACTTTCAACACTCTGACCGTGAACGCCGATCAGGGCATCGCCATCAACGGGAATCTGACCACCGATACCGGTGCCTTGACCCTCGAAGGGGATGCCGACAACTCTGCGGATACCGGAGACAGCATCAGCATTGCCAGCGGCGTGACCCTGACATCTGCAAGCAGTATGACGCTCGATGCCACAACCGGAGGGATCAGCAGTGCGGGAACGGCCAGCTTCAACGCCACCGGAAATTTAGCATTCAACAACACATTCATCAGCGGCGGCGCAACCACGTTATCTGCGGGCACCACCGGCGATATCACACTCACTAACTCGGCTAACGATTTTACCGGAGCGGTTTCCATCACCAGTGCAAGGAATGTCACACTTGTCGATACCAATGCGATTGATCTCGGTGCATCTACCATCTCTGGAACCTTTGGATTGACCGCAGGCGGAGCCGTCACCGATTCGGGAACACTCGCCGTGACGGGAACAACCACGATTACCGCAGGCTCAACAAACAACATCACGCTCGATGATTCGTCAAACAATTTTGGAACCATCGCTATCACCAGCGGAAACAACGTCACGCTTGTGGACGCAGGTGCGATTGATCTCGGCGCGTCTACCATCTCTGGAACCTTTGGATTGACCGCCGCTGGAGCCGTCACCGATTCGGGAACACTCGCCATCACGGGAGTCACTACCATTGCCGCTGGCTCTGGCAACAACATCACGCTCGATAGTGCCGCCAACAATTTTAGTACCATCGGAATCACCAGCGGAAACAACGTCACTCTCGTGGACGCAGGTGCGATTGATCTCGGCGCGTCTACCATTTCAGGAACTTTCGGATTGACCGCCGCTGGAGCCGTCACCGATTCGGGAACACTCGCCGTGACGGGAACAACCACGATTACCGCAGGCTCAACAAACAACATCACGCTCGATAGTGCCGCCAACAATTTCGGAACGATCGGAATCACCAGCGGAAACAACGTCACGCTCGTGGACGCAGGTGCGATTGATCTCGGCGCGTCTACCATTTCAGGAACCTTTGGATTGACCGCCGCCGGAGCCGTCACCGATTCGGGAACACTCGCCATCTCCGGAGCCGCAACCATTGCCGCTGGCTCTGGCAACAACATCACGCTCGATAGTGCCGCCAACAATTTCGGAACGATCGGAATCACCAGCGGAAACAACGTCACGCTCGTGGACACAGGTGCCATTGATCTCGGCGCGTCTACCATCTCTGGAACCTTTGGATTGACCGCCGCTGGAGCCGTCACGGATTCGGGAACACTCGCCATCACTGGAGTCACTACCATTGCCGCTGGCTCTGGCAACAACATCACGCTCGATAGTGCCGCCAACAATTTTAGTACCATCGGCATCACCAGCGGCAACAACGTCACGCTTGTGGACACAGGTGCCATTGACCTCGGTGCTTCTGCGATAACCGGAAACTTGGCACTGACTGCAGGCGCGGCCGTCACTCAATCAGGAGCGATCACCGTAGGCGGAACCACTGGCATCACTGCTACCGGCTTTGGCATCACACTCAGCAACGCCAGCAATGATTTCACCGGTGCTGTTTCTGTCGCCGGAAGCAACGTCTCACTTGTCGATACCAATGCGATTGATCTCGGTGCATCTACCATCTCTGGAACCTTTGGATTGACCGCCGCTGGAGCCGTCACCGATTCGGGAACACTCGCCGTGACGGGAACAACCACGATTACCGCAGGCTCAACAAACAACATCACGCTCGATAGTGCCGCCAACAATTTCGGAACGATCG
>Ga0210050_1000256_pt1:0-70000 | contig 73989 bp, 69 predicted proteins | sample CryGey132114_all_FD_185463 | JGI IMG/M metagenome (GOLD analysis project Ga0210050, IMG submission 185463) | Groundwater microbial communities from aquifer - Crystal Geyser CG22_combo_CG10-13_8/21/14_all (SPAdes) (version 2) | ecosystem: Environmental > Aquatic > Deep subsurface >... | reverse complement strand
GGCTAGGGGGTCGCGAGACTTACCAAACCTAACCAAACTCCGAATACCGTTGAGTGCAATCATGGGAGACAGACTGCGGGTGCTAACGTCCGTAGTCGAGAGGGATACAACCCAGACCATCAGCTAAGGTCCCAAAGTGTATGTTAAGTGGTGAACGATGTGGAAATGCTAAAACAGCCAGGAGGTTAGCTTAGAAGCAGCTACCCTTTAAAGAAAGCGTAATAGCTCACTGGTCGAGTAGGTCTGCGCGGAAGATATAACGGGGCTAAACATACCACCGAAGCTATGGATGCGTACTTGTACGCATGGTAGGAGAGCGTTCTGTAAGCCTGCGAAGCGGTACCGTAAGGAGCCGTGGAGGTATCAGAAGTGAGAATGTTGGCATAAGTAGCGATAAAACGGGTGAAAAACCCGTTCACCGAAAGCCCAAGGTTTCCTGCGCGATGCTAATCAGAGCAGGGTTAGTCGGCCCCTAAGGCGAGGCAGAAATGCGTAGTCGATGGGAAACAGGTTAATATTCCTGTACCGATACTAGATGCGATGGGGGGACGGAGTAAGGTAGCTGAGCCGGGCGTTGGTTGTCCCGGTATAAGCGTGTAGGCAGAAGAGTTAGGCAAATCCGGCTCTTCATTTAATGCCGAGGCGTTATGTGGGGTTCTGACTACGGTCTGAACGAACTCAGTGATCCTATGCTTCCAGGAAAAGCCTCTAAGCTTCAGTCTAGTATTGACCGTACCGCAAACCGACACAGGTAGGCGAGGCGAGAAGCCTAAGGTGCTTGAGATAACTCTGGTTAAGGAACTCGGCAAATTGGCCCCGTAACTTCGGGAGAAGGGGTGCCCCAAGTATGTGAAGCGGTTCGCCCGTGGAGCAGAACAGGGTTGCAGTGACCAGGGGGTAGCGACTGTTTACTAAAAACACAGCACTCTGCTAAGCCGTAAGGCGATGTATAGGGTGTGACGCCTGCCCGGTGCTGGAAGGTTAAGAGGTGGGGTTAGCGCAAGCGAAGCTCTGAATCGAAGCCCCAGTAAACGGCGGCCGTAACTATAACGGTCCTAAGGTAGCGAAATTCCTTGTCGGGTAAGTTCCGACCTGCACGAATGGCGTAACGACTTCCCCACTGTCTCAACCAGAGACTCAGCGAAATTGAACTTGCTGTGAAGATGCAGCATTCCCGCGGCTAGACGGAAAGACCCCGTGCACCTTTACTATAGCTTGGCATTGGATCTAGGTATGTTTTGTGCAGGATAGGTGGGAGGCTTTGAACCGGTCACGCTAGTGGTCGGGGAGCCATCCTTGAGATACCACCCTGAACATACCTGGGTTCTAACCGTGTTCCCTTATCGGGATCCGGGACATTGTCTGGTGGGTAGTTTGACTGGGGCGGTCGCCTCCCAAATTGTAACGGAGGCGCGCGAAGTTACACTCAGGCTGGTCGGAAATCAGCCATTGAGCGCAAGAGTATATGTGTGACTGACTGCGAGACTGACAAGTCGAGCAGGGACGAAAGTCGGTTCTAGTGATCCGGTGGTTCTGTGTGGAAGGGCCATCGCTCAACGGATAAAAGGTACGCCGGGGATAACAGGCTGATCGCGCCCAAGAGTTCATATCGACGGCGCGGTTTGGCACCTCGATGTCGGCTCATCACATCCTGGGGCTGGAGCAGGTCCCAAGGGTTCGGCTGTTCGCCGATTAAAGTGGTACGTGAGCTGGGTTTAGAACGTCGTGAGACAGTTCGGTCCCTATCTACCGTGGGCGTTGGAGAATTGAGAGGATCTGTCCCTAGTACGAGAGGACCGGGATGGACGAACCTCTGGTGTTTCTGTTGTTCTGCCAAGAGCATTGCAGGGTAGCCACGTTCGGAACGGATAACCGCTGAAGGCATCTAAGCGGGAAGCCGGCCTCAAGATTAATTCTCCCGGGGACTTGATCCCCCTGAAGGGCCGTCGAAGACTACGACGTTGATAGGCTGGGTGTGGAAGTGTGGCAACACGCGGAGCTGACCAGTACTAATTGCCCGTGCGGCTTGACCATGCAATATTAAGACATTGGATGCTTCTAACGAGGCAAAATATCATCAAATTTCCTGCTTGTTACCAGTTTCCTGGTGACTATGGCAGAGAGGAAACGCCTGATCCCATCCCGAACTCAGAAGCTAAGCTCTCTAGCGCCAATGGTACTGTGGGGGTCCCCATGGGAGAGTAGGACGTCGCCAGGAATTTAATCAAAAGGCCCATCGTTGAGCGCAAGCTCCGATGGGCCTTTTTTTATTTTACCGCTGCGTCTGCCGGGATGCTTAATCCTTGGTTTCAACAATGAGGTGACATCGCAGGCGCCGCGTGTAAGGTTTTCTTGGATGATGACAATATTTATTGCCAGAAGATGAAACTGTCCTACGTCCTGCAGGAAACGACACTGCGCCCCCAAATTTCTATGCACCTGGCAGTGCCTTTGTGAGTCGCTGGCTGGATCAAAGCCTGACAGCGGCTGAGTTAAAGCATGCCTCAGTACGGGGTGGCGTCATCACTTTTTCCGCCCAGCTAATTAAACTCATAATGAATATGTTGGTCACCATCTGGTTGGCCCATATTCTGGTGCCTGATGATTTCGGTTTGGTGGCCATGGTGATGGTCATCGTGAACTTTTTTGTGTTGTTTAAGGACGCAGGCTTTTCTACCGCAACCATACAGCAGGAAACTGTAAGCCATGAGCAGGTAGGTCTGTTATTTTGGTTGAGTGCCGTGATTGGCATTGTATTGGGCTTGATACTGTTCTTTATAGCGCCTGCTGTTGCTCTATTTTTCCATGAGCCGCGTTTGGTTGAGATTGTACAAGTCTTGTCGCTGGTCTTTTTCCTGGGTGGGCTGGGTGTTCAGCACGAGGCATTGATGCAGCGTCAGATGCGGTTTCGTGGTCTGGTGGCGATTGAATTATTGGGGCTCTTGCTGGCTTCAATTACGGCCATTTGCTTGGCGCTATCAGGCGCCGGCTATTGGGCCATGGTCTGGATGCAGGTTGTGGCCATTGTCGTGCGGGTTGTGCTGTTGTGGTTGATGGCGGGCTGGATCCCATCGCTACCCGTGCTCAAGGTCGGGGTGCGCAAGATGGCGGAGTTTGGTGGCTATATGACGCTTTCCAATGTCATTCATTATCTGTCCCGTCAGTCTGATCAGGTGCTTCTGGGCTGGTGGTCGGGTGCCCATGCCCTGGGTCTTTATTCAACAGCGATGCAGATGCTGCTGTTGCCGATACAACAGGTTCTTTCCCCCTTAAGTCGGGTCGCTGTCGTGACATTGAGCCGCGTACAAGGCGATGATGCAGGATATCGGCGAGCCTTTCTGTTGCTGGTGAAAATCGTTGCCTATATGACCATGCCTCTCATGGCTGTACTGGCTGTACTGGCTGATCCTGCTGTTCGTCTTTTTTTAGGGGAGCAATGGCTGGAGGCTGTGCCGATTGTTTCCATTTTGGCATGTGCAGGCTGGATTTTACCTTTGGGCAATACGATGGGTTGGGTGTTGATGTCGCGCGGGCTAGGCCGACGAATGGTGATATGGACCATGATCATGGCTCCCGTAATGCTTTCAGCCTTCGCCATTTCCCTGCCGTGGGGTGCATTTGGTATGGCCGTGGCGTTTACGCTGGTGATATATGCCAGTCGCTACTTTCATTTCAGGTATGTATTGTATGGTACGCCTGTATCAGTGAGGGATTTGTGTTGGGCTCTGATCTGGCCTGCCTGTTTGAGTTTGCTGCTTGCAGGAACTGCCTTTGTGGTGATGCATGTGTTTTCATTCATTGAGCTATGGCTGTCGATGGCAGCAAGCCTACTGGCTGTTTTGTTTGTTATGATTGCTTGTGTTTTATGGATTCCGCCGATGAAAAGAGAGTGTCTCGAAATTTGGCAATTGTTGAATGTTATTCGCCATAAGGAAATAGCATGATGCAGATGTTGTATCCTCTATATGATGTTCTTTCCCGTCTGGGTAAGATTGTAACGCGTCGTGCCTGGCCCTTGCGTTGTCATGAAGACGTTGCGCCTTTTTTTATTGTCGGTGCCGGACGATCCGGAACGACACTGTTACGGCGCATGCTGGTGGCATCCGGACAGGTTCATATTCCCCCTGAAACCTATGTGTTATCACAGGTGATTGAACATTACCGTCGTAATGCGTATCTGGATTGGCCGACTCTTGTTAATCAGTGTATGGCACTGTTTGAGTTACATCCTGAATTTCATACATTTCAAATTACCCTGCGTCCCCTATTGCCAGCCTTGCATGCCTTACCCGAAGATGAGCGCAGCCTTGCCCGCATCCTTGATATGTTTTATCGCTTCCATGCCCGGCAAACCGGGGTTGACTGTGAGCGCTGGGGCGATAAAACGCCAATCAACACCTTTGCTTTGGATGATATTTATGCCGTTTTTCCCAAGGCGCGTTTTATTCACCTGCTTCGCGATGGGGTGGACGTTGTATCGTCTTTTATGGATACAGGCTTGATGCCAAGGCTGGAAGACGCTGCTTCTCACTGGAAGGCTTCCATCAGGGCAGTAAATCGTTTTGCATTAAAGCATCCAAAACAATGTCTTGAGTTGCGCTACGAGTGTTTAATAAGCAACACGGTTGAGGAAATAAAAAATATCTGTGAATTTTTGAATCTGGATTATAAAGAAACAATGATAGAAAGCTTGGAGCATACGCAGTCTATGGGTGATATGCAGAATTATGCCCATTATAAGCACGCCAATGAAGGCGTTACGCCGAAGCATATTGGCAAAGGGCGAAAGTCGTTGTCGCAGGAAGAGAGGCTGGCCTTGCAGGTGGCGTTGGGCAGTCTGTTGCGAGAGTTGGGTTATGCTCCCGCTGATCGGGAAGCTTAATGTTTGAAACGCAGCGGGTTCTCTTTTCACTGTTGAGGCATTTGTGCCACCGGGAAGATTGTGATTCTCAATAATGCAGGCTTTTGCACTTCGGGAAGAGAGCAATAGATGAGCAAACATGTGCGTCTCTATAATACCGAATATGTGCCGAAGATGGGCGGCATTATTACGCATATGCAGGATGTGTCGCGAGTGCTTGTCTCGCATGGTTATAAAGCCGACATTGTTTGCGATCAGTGTGCTGCCGCACTGGATGCGCGCGTGCCTGTCATCCGGATTCCTGAATTCCAGCCGCTTGGCATCAGGCAAAAAATCTATCGCCCCCAAGGCAAGGTGCGGCATCTGTGCGCATCCCTGCCCGATGCTTCAGGTGTTGATATGCATTGGCCCAGAGAGGCGGATTATGCCCGGGCGATTATGGAGAATTACGGGCCGGAGAAGATGCTGTACATCATGGCAACCGTACACCCCAGAATGTTTGATCATGCGGCGCAGTGGGGCTGGAAAAACAGATTGCGCAGCCTTGTGTTCCGCCCCCAAATGGCACGCATTGAGGCAGACGTTGTCGCACACTGCCAGGTGGCTGTGGATAGCCAGGCCCGCAAAGATGAAGTCATCAGTTTCTATCATGCCAACCCTTCCCGTGTGCATGTCGTGCCGCTGGGTGTTGATGTAAAGCGCTTTTCACATGTCATGGCCAGGAAAAATGATATCCCCACCGGATTAACAGTCGCCAGGCTTTCCCCCGAGAAAGGCGTGCAGAGTTTGCTTGAGGCCTTGGCTCAGCTCAGGGGTAAAAACTGGCAGTGGATTATTGCCGGCGATGGCTGGATGCGCCCCCAACTGGAGACTATGCGGGCCAGACTGGGATTGGAAAATCGTGTGCGCTTTGTCGGTGCAGTGGATCCCATACCCTATTATGCCGCAGCAGATATGTTTGTATTGCCATCACACTACGAAGGGTTTGGTCTGGTCTTGCTGGAAGCGATGGCGAATCGCTTGCCATGCATTGCTTTTGACTCGAAACCGCCTGAGGTGATCACTGCCTCCAGGGAAATTATTGTGCATGATCAAACCGGATTTGTGGCCGAAGCGGGGAATAGTGGAGCAATGGCGGCATGCATTGATCGTCTGATCGATGATGCCAGGCTGCGCAGCGAGATGGGCGAACAGGGCTATCAACGATGTGTTGCACAGTTTACCTGGGAGCGTTGTGTCGAGGGTTATTTGAATATCAGTGGCTATTCGCTGGCATCGGATGCATAAAGTGGCGATATCCGGTAATTTGCTGAAACCATTTGATTTTCCGGTTGTAAGGAGGCTTCTCATTCGGCCTTACACATATCAGGTCGTGCCATGCGACTTGCCGGGAAGCTGAATTTTCTGGAGGTGAGGTCAGGTACTATGAAGAACAAGTCTGCTATGCCTCACCGGCTGTTTTTTATTGTGGTTGGAGATATTTCTTTCAGTGCAGGAAGCAGAACCTTGTTTCGTGAATTGATACTGGCATGGAAACGAATGGGCATTGATGTGCAATGCCGGATTTATCAATTGCGCACAGATGTCCTGCCTGAAGCAAACGCGGATGGGACCGTTCGGCTCAAGGATTTTCCAGATCCGGTCTACAGCCCTACAACGAAGAAGCTGTTTGATCGATTGCCTCGTCAATTGTTTCGTTTATACGAACGTATGGTGATCGCTGGCTGTTTATGGCGCTGGCTAAGAGAGATCAGGGCGGAGGACCGACTGGTGTTGAATGGATGCCTGGGTCTCCTGCATCTATTGCCAATAAAAAGTCCGACGGAACATCGCTGGTGGTATAAGGTCGGTGTGATTGAAGAAGAGGCCGTTTCAGGGTTGCGGTTTCGTGTCCGGAAATGGATTGAATCGTGGAATGCCAACCGTCTGGGTAAACGAATGGTGGTTTCCCGTCCTATGGGGGAATTTCTTGAACAGGCCTACGGTTATAACCGGCAGGGAGTATTTATCGTTCCCTGTCTGGTTAATGAAGAGCAATTCAATTTCAATATCAATGCACGTGACGCATGCAGATCAAAAATGGGCTTGAGTGATAAGCTGGTTGTACTGTATCTGGGTTCTGCTGAACCGCAGCAAAGTCCGGTTGAAACGATAGCTTTTTTCAAGGCTTTACATGGGCGCTTCGCGAATGCCTATTTTTGGATTTTATCGCATGAGAAGGAAACGTTCAAAAGGCTACTTTGCGAAGCGGAACTGCCAAGCGATTGCTGGCATGTGGATTCCAAACCATACAATGAATTGGGCGAGTGGCTGCCTGCAGCCGATATCGGGTGCTTGATGCGTCCCGGTGGCCTGATTAACAGGGTGTCATCACCGGTCAAATTCCCCGAATATATGATTAATGGCTTGAGTGTTGTGGTAGGTCCGGAGGTCGGCGAATATACTGAGCTGGTCCGCAAGGAGAAGGTCGGCGTGGTGGTCGATCCCGGTGATGACGCAACATGGGTGCCTGCCATCGAAGCCTTGTCCACATTGCTTGAAGATCGTGAATCATTGAGAAAACGCTGTTTTAAAGTAGCCCGCCAACTCTCCTGGCAGGGGAATGAGCAGCGCATAAGCGACGAGTTTTTCTGATGTGCGGTATCGCTGGGTATGTCGGCCCGGGTAACCAGAAGTATCTGCAGCGCGTAACGCAATTGTTGCAACATCGCGGTCCTGATGCGTCCGGTGTATGGAACGATGAGAACGCCGGTCTGGCACATACACGACTATCCATTCAGGACTTAACCGAGGCGGGCGCTCAGCCGATGCTGGCGCATGGCGTATGTCTCTCTTTCAATGGCGAAATTTACAATGCGCCGGTTTTGCGCAAGTTGCTGATTGAAGCAGGCCATCAGTTTCGCGGCCATAGCGATACAGAGGTCATTTTGCGTGGCTACCTGCAATGGGGAAAGGATGTGATTCCGCGTTTGTCGGGCATGTTTGCCATTGCGCTTTGGGATGAGAAACAACAGGTCATGTTGCTCGCACGGGACAGGGTGGGTATCAAGCCGCTTTTTTATGCCAGATATAAGCACGGCATGGTGTTTGCTTCAGAGATCAAGGCTATTTTCGCCCATGAAGCCATCAAAAAGCGGCTTAACCGCCCCATGGTTGATGCCTATATGGCATTGGGATATGTGCCACGTCCACATACCATCTTCGAAGGTGTGCAGATGCTTTTGCCTGCACACACACTGCTCTGGCAAGGTGGTGATTTCAGTCTTGAACCCTATTGGCAGTTGTCCGATTCACATGCCATATCGGGCAGTGAAGATGATTTGGTGAATGAGCTTGATCAGCGTCTGAATGATGCCGTCGCATCACATTTGCTGGCAGATGTGGACATCGGCGCGTTTTTATCCGGTGGTGTGGACTCCTCTCTGATCTGCGCTATAGCTGCGAAGCAGATGGATCAGCCATTACAAACGTTCACCATTGGTTTTGAAGGCGGTGGTGATGAACGGGGCTGGGCGAGGACGGTAGCCAGGCATATTGGTAGCCAGCATCGCGAGCATGTTGCAGGCCTGGATCTGGTGGAAAAACTCCCTCAACTGCTACGTCACCTGGAGCAACCCCTGTTTGATAACTCAATCCTGCCGACCTTCCTGGTTTCTCAGGTAGCGGGTGAGCACGTGAAGGTTGTTCTGGCCGGTGATGGCGGAGATGAACCTTTCTTCGGTTATGAGTGGACGCGCCGGGCTTTGAGTTTGCCACGCATCTTGCCTGCTCTGCCATTTTCAGGCTGGAAGTGGGGTTATCGTTCAGGGGCATTGGGTTTGTTGCAGCGCACACTGTTTGATGTGTCTCACGGGGAGGATGACCGCTATTTGCGCCGCATCAGTACATCGCAGGCTTTTCGACATGCGTTGTATACGGATGCGTATCGGACGTCATTGCAAGAAGAGCCTGTTGATTTGTTATCCAGAGCCTTGATCAGCGCAACAGGCGATGCTCGTTTCGCCTGCACGGATTTGGCCTACTACCTGCCCGAAGATGTGTTGTTCAAAGTGGACAGGATGAGTATGGCGCATGGTCTGGAGGTGCGCGTACCCTTGCTGGATCATGCCTTGCTTGAGTGGGAAATGAGCCTGCCTGTTCATATGCGTTTCCGGAAGGGGCGGGGAAAGTATCTGTTAAGAAAAGTGGCTGCGCGTTATTTGCCACCCGAAATTCTTAAGCCGCGAAAACAAGGGTTTACCATTCCGATAGGCCAATGGTTGCGAGGTGATTTGGGGCATTGGGCGGAAGCACTGTTCAAATCCCGTCAATTTTCCGATCGTGGGCTCTTTGAGCCTGAACATGTTCTGAGCCTGCTACGCATGCATCGCAGTGGTGATTATGAACTGGGGCATCGAATCTGGAGTTTGATTGTGCTGGAGATGTGGTTCCGGGAGTGGCTGGATGAATAAGGCGCTAGCTTTTTTGAGCAGCCGATGGGGCTTGTTCATTCTGTTCATTATTGCGCTAGCCATTCGCCTCATTGCTGTTGATATGTTGTCGGCACCACCAGAGAAGGATGCCTTACAGTATCATCAAATTGCATTGCACCTTGTTTCAGGGGCTGGGTTTTCTCTTGATGGTCTGGAACCAACGACCCTGAGGCCGCCTCTATATCCATTGTTTATTGCGGCTGTGTACGCCTTGTTTGGGGTGGAATACCATCATGTGCTGATGGTTCAGGCAGTGATACATGCTGCACTTGTTTTTCCCGTTTTCTGGTTGGCGCTTCGAATTAGTGGTTCTGCAGTTGTCGGATGGATAGCTGCCGGTCTGTTTTCCGTGCTTACATCATTTGAAATTGTCACGCGCCTCTATGCTGAAAACATGCTGATCTTACTCATGTTGGCATTTGTTATAGTGATATATCGAATGCTTTCGCACGTAACCCATCGTGGGCGATATGCTGTTGCGGCTGGTGTGTTGGCCGGTTTAATGGGATTAACAAAGCCGGAATTTGCCATGCTGGGCATGGCCACATTCCTGTTTGCGCTGCTCTGGCGGTCTACGCGCACATATTGGCGTCTTTGGCTCATGCTTTCGATTGTATCATTGCTTGTTGTTGGCGGGTGGCAAATGCGCAGTTTTAATGTCCCCCCGTCTGGGCAGTCATTTGCAAATGAAACGCTTATTTTTTCCAACTGCCCAGCCTTGTTGGGCGATGGTTTGTGGGCCGTGACTGACATGGCGCGGCTTGAACAACAACGGGAGAGATGCCATCGGGAGCTTGATGCGTTGCCTCGCGAGCAGTTGGTAGCAAAGGTTCGCCAGATTTGGCTTGATGATCCCTTGATGATGATCAAGCTGATTGTTAATCGTGTTCTGATTCTATGGGTATCCCCGCCGGTGGGTAGTAGTGCCCTGGCCGCCCTTTCGCCTTTGGTGGTATGGGTAGCCCTTCTGGGGCAGTATCTGATTGTTGCTTTGGCGTTGGCTGCAATGCTCACGGGTTTTTCGGGCAGGAAAGAGATGTTCCCGTTTCTGCTTGTTGTTGTATATATGACGGTTATCTACGGCCTTTTGCATTCAATTCGCAGGTATGGTTATCCATTTGCGCCCGAGTTGTGCATTATGTTTTCTTGCGGCTTGCTAATGCTGTATGACAAATGGAAGAAACGAAAAGGGGAGTGACATGGGTAGCAGTAGCGGTGAAATAGGCGGATTAAGCGTTGTTGTTCCTGTGTACAACGAGGTTAACGCTGTCCTGCCTGAGATTCGCCGAATCCAGCAGGTTTTGGCCGGGTTGAAATGCCCATCGGAGTTGATTCTCGTTGATGATGGCTCGACGGATGGCACAGCCGATCTTCTGAAGCAGGCTGATGATGAGTCCTTTCTGCTAATTGCCAGTGAGTCCAATTGTGGCTACGGGGCATCGCTGAAGAAGGGGATAAGGCAGGCTAAATATCCGGTTGTGGCCATTACTGATGCCGACGGCACCTATCCGAATGAGGAAATACCGGCGATGCTGGAAAAGATGCGCGATGCGGACATGGTCGTAGGTGCGCGTACGGGGGATAAAGTTCATATCCCGCTTGTTCGCCGACCGGCCAAATGGATGCTGAATAAGCTGGCCAACTATCTGAGCAATGCTGACATTCCCGATTTGAATTCAGGTCTGCGCATCTTCCGGAAGAAGGTCGCAGAGCGTTATTTTCATATCCTGCCAAGTCGATTTTCGTTCACCACGACGATAACCCTGGCCATGTTCGCTGATGGTTATCGCGTCTGCTATCACAGTATCGATTACCACAAACGGGAGGGCTCCTCCAAGATTAAGCCGTCGGATGCGATCGGTTTCTTTATTCTCATATTAAGGACGATTACCTATTTCAGTCCGCTGCGCACTTTTGTGCCATTGTTTCTTCTGTTTGCCTCGCTTGGTGGTGTGAAGCTTGCCTATGATATTTTTGTACTTCAAAACATTACAGATACGACAACCTTTATTTTGTTATCGGCGCTTCAGGTTATCCTTATCGGCGTTGTTGCTGACCTTATTGTACGACGAGGGGATTCGGAACGCTGATGTTGATGAACATTCCTGGGCCCGTCGTTTGCAAGATCCAAGCCTGAGGTGACGATGCATATCCCGGCAGAGTTTGAGGCGGCGCATCTGGATGCACAGGAACGCATGGGGCGTTTGGGCAGCTATTACCAATGGATCATCAATAATGTTCGGCCCTACATCGGCCGGCGCATTTGGGATGCCGGCGCCGGGGTCGGGCATGTTTCCTCAACACTGATTGCCGATGCTGACTATCTTCTGGCCACCGAATTCACCCAGGAAAATGTAAAAATTCTTCATGAAAAGTTCGATGCTCTGAGTGCGGCTGAAGTGGTTTTTTGCGATTTGCTCGATGAACAAACATCAAGGTTTGAGTCGCGACATCTGGATACCATTGTAAACCTTGATGTGATTGAGCACTTACCAGATGATATGCCTGCTTTGCGCACCTTTTACCGGAATCTTGTGCCGGGAGGGCATTTGTTGATAAAAGTTCCTGCGCATCCTTTTTTGTTTGGCACGATGGACGAGGCATCGCTTCACTATCGTCGATACAGCGGGAAGATGCTCAGAAGCCGCCTGGAAGATGCCGGGTTTGAGGTGAAACATATGCGGCATATGAACATGGCTGCAGTGCTGCCGTATTTCATCAAGGGCAGAATATTGAAACGGCAAGGGAACTTTTCGCGTCAAATCAGCAGTTCACGTATCGGGATGTACAATAAGCTCATCCCGCTCCTGGAAGATTTTGAACGTATTTGCCCTGTTTTTTTTGGCTTGAGCCTGATCGCTGTTGCCATGAAACACGAGGTGGGAGAAGGTGGTGAATGAGAATGGATAGCAATAGCAGACTATATCAGTGCAGCAAGCTGTCTTGGTTTCAGGCATGAGTGAGAGATCGCATTTGCAGCGTGAAATCGAGTTGCACGAAAGGATAGCCGAGGATTACCGATTACGTTATGGCTATTCTTTTTCGTTGTATTATAACAGATATTGGAACCGCGTGTTGATTAAGCTATTGCCTCAAAAGAGAGATTTGCGGGTTCTCGATCTGGGATGTGGAACAGGGTTTTTTCTTGAAGACGTTTCCAGAATCCACACTCAATCTGTTGGGCTGGATCTTTCCGTGGCTATGCTGGCAATTGGCCGAGAGAAGCCTGGATTGGAGCGTTTTGTGGCTGGTGATGGATCGTGCCTGCCATTTGCATCTGAATCGTTTGATGTGATTGTTTGCAGAGGAAGCCTGCATCATATGCCTGACTTGGAGAGAACACTGTCTGAAATGCATAGGGTATTGGCTCGCGGAGGGCGAGTTGTCATAACTGAACCTAGCAATGACGCGCTGCTTATCCGTTTGGCCAGAAAGTTTATGTATCATGTTTCAGAGAATTTTGATGAGGAGGATGAAGGGTATCACCTAGATGATCTGGAGAAGCGTTTTGAGAAGGCCGGGCTTAGCCCTATAGTCGTCAGACGTTTTGGCTTTTTTGGATATGTTTTCGCAGGATTTCCAGATCGACTGGGCATATTGAAGTATATTCCTGGAAGCCTCCTGTTTACCAAGGTGTTTATCTGGATGGATAACATTGTGGAAAAAACCCCTATTTTGAAACATCTCTGTTTCCAGATTGTGGGAAGTTTTGAAAAAAAATGAAGCTTGCATTTTCGGTACTGGTAACCCTTCTATTTGTTGGCATCTGCCTGTACTGGATAGGTGTTGAGCATTTCTATCTTACACTGTTGACCCTGCAACTCTCTCAAGTAGGGGCTATTTTCATTCTTTTTTTTATAAGTATTTTTCTAAGAGGATGGCGGATTGAATTGACGTTGGGTGGCGAGCTGTCTATGCCACACCTAGAGTATTTCATTGTGGCATCTCTGCATAATATAGCAAATCAACTCATGCCTATTCGTTCTGGGGAGTTGGCATACCCGTATCTGTTACATCGTTATTTTGGTTACAAATTGGCTAAAGGGGCAGCTTCTCTTCTCTATATTCGGTTCTTTGAGCTGTTTGTTCTTTTCATTCTTTTTTTGGCGGCTCTTTTTGGTATTGCCGGTGTAAAAACAGGCTATGGTATTAATCAGGTTTTCGCTGGGGTTGCGGTACTGGCATTGGTGGCAGTGATCACTTGGTTAAATCTTTCTAAGATTTTGAAGTGTGTCTCGACGTGGTTGGCAAGAACGATTCATAATCGTTCTGGGTATTTGATTGGCCTATTAGAGGTTCTTTCAAAGCTGTTGGAATCTCTCTCTGATGAGTTGAACCTGAAAAAAACTCTGGCTTTGCATTTTGTGACGGGGATATTGACCCTACTGAACTGGGTTTGTCTCTTTATGATTTTTTATGTTGTTTTGCATGCTGTGGGAATATCAGTGAGTGTTTATGAAACAATCATTGGCTCTACTATTGCGAGTTTGGCGCAATTAATTCCTGTGAGCACGATGGGGAGTTTTGGTTCTCTTGAGGCGGGCTGGACAGCAGGCTTTATGATGGTTGGCGTTGATATGAAATCGGCTTTGAATTCCGGTCTGGTGATGCATTTTATGGTTGTTTCATGTTCGATAATACTGGCAAGTTTAGGCTGGTTAGGTTTGCAACTTATGCAGGGTAGAAGAGATTAATTGAACAGTAGAATAATGGATCAGGGTGAGCGGCACGGGAGTTATTATGGCACGTGATTTTCAGGCGCTCTTTGCACAGGCTGAGTGGAAACAGGTGGAGGCTTCTCGAAGCTGGGTGCGCTTTCGTAATGATAAAGCGGCAAATGGTCTCTGCTGGCATGTTCAAGCAGATGGTGAGCCGCTAATATCGGTTATTATTCCGACAGCTGATGCCGATCGTGGAGGCTATTTTAACAAGCTGATGGCATCGCTTTCTGCTCAGGAAATGCAGAGCTTTGAGTTGATTGTGCTCAAAGGTGATCGGCGACAAGGCCGTGGAATCAATATTTCAGTCGATTTTGCGAAAGGGAAATACATCCTGACCTTGGATGATGATTCATCACTCCCTGACTCGAAAACTTTTAGCAAGCTTGTCGATGCTATGGACGAGCATTTGGATATCGGCATGGCCGGGGGTAATAATACTGTTCCTGACTGGGCCACCCCCTTCGTCCGAAGGGTGATGCAACAAGTGCCGCGACGCAGCTGGAAGCCGGTAACCGAGATTGTTGATTCCGATTTGGCTGAGCATCCCTGCCTGATCATGCGTGCGGCTCTTTTTCGCGAAGTCGGCGGAGAGAATGAACAGATTCCACGTGGACTTGATCCGTATTTGCGCAAGGTTTTTCGCGAGACCGGTAGCCGAGTGGTTATTTTACCCGGTATTATTTATCACCATCTGCCACCGGAAACATGGAAGAAGCTACTGACCCAGTTTTATCGCAATGGACGACATGCAGCTTATGCCAATATTCATTCCCCCGAATGGGTGATTGAGACACCCTCTGAGCACGGTGAATTCATTGAGTATGTACCTTTATGGAAGCGTATCTTCCGTTTTCCTGTGCGTATGCTGGCCAGTCTGTTGCAGGGTAAGTGGGTGTGGGTGATTTGCGAGGCTTGTTATGCTTGGGGCTTCCTGGTCGGCTGGGTGACTGAGAAGGCTAAACAAAAGGGGTAGTTGATGAGTGACGAGGTGAAGAAAGTGAAAAAGGTGAAACGATCATGGGCCGGCGAAGAAAAATTCTTTGACCGCTCATGGACGCATATTTTTTATTTTTGGAAGCTGCGTCAAATGATGCTCGGGCGGACGGTCGAGCGCCTGTTGTCTGCACGTTCGGACACGCAAGGTGTGCGAGTGATTGATCTGGGTTGCGGCCCCGGCACGAACCTGTTTGAGGTGGTGGACCGGTGCGCACGCTTTAAGGGTGTCGAATGGTTTGGACTTGATTTGAACCAGAGCGAAGCGGCTATGGCTGCGGATCGAAGCGCATGGCGGGTGAACGAGCGCAAGCTGCAAGCGCTGCGCTTTCTTAGTGGCGATATCTTCAATCTGCCGCTGCCGGATGCGAGTGTGGATATCATCGTGTCCTCGGAGGTGGTCGAACATCTGCCCGATCCGACCCCTGCGCTCATGGAAATGGCGCGCGTGCTCAAGCCCGGCGGTTATGCCATGGTGACCACCCCTAACCCGCACAATCTCCCTGAACTATTGGGCTATGCGCTGGACTTTATCACGGGCGGGCGTTTCAAGAAGTTCTATTGGAAGGGTCAGGATGATATATCTGCACCGCCTCTGGAGGCTGCCGTAGGTTTCGGCCATGTCTCGGTACATCCGTTCCCGGTGTGGAAGGCGTGGCTGCAGCAGGCCGGTATTCCAGTGGTGAAAAAGGTGCGTGGTCCGATGGTGTTCGGAAGTCCTTTTTTTGACAGGCAACGGTTTCTATCCGGATTGTTTATTGCGCTCGATCCATTGTTGGATGCGCTTCCCGGGCGTTTCCTGACCACCACTAATCTGGGAATGCTCTGTCGTAAACCCAAGGCGGATCAGGGTTGATGCCATATCTTCAATGCCATCCGACCTCATCCGGGAGGATAGCGCTGCATAAGTCGGGATGCGTACGGCTTGGTGGTGTGGCCCTGAAGCATGCAACAGGCTCAGGGGACGGGTTATGGTGAAGATTCTTCTTGTCTCCGACATCTCCGCCGAGGAAGCCAGCGGCGGCGCAGAGCGCGTATTGATACATCATATTCATGCACTGAAAAATGCCGGATACAGTCTAACCATATTGACGCGCCAGCCGGACCCATTATCCCCGACAAGGGTCGAATTGGAGGGTGGTCTGGTGGAACATCGCCTGGCCTATTCCGGGGACAGAGGACTGGCGGGGATGGTTGAGCTCTTCAAGGGGGCTCGTGAGTGGTGGAAGCACAACAATCAATTTGATCTTGTTATTTCGCATCAGCCCTTTGTGATGTGGGCGCTGTTGTATGCCGGATGCAAAATACCGCGCCTGCAGGTCTGCCATTCCTTTGCGTTTGAAGAATATGCCGCCCGTCACGGCCTGGGCATGAACCTGAAAAGCAGGCTGGTTGCCGCCGGCATGCGACGCATGGAAAGAAAAATCTATCGTTCTGCTGACCGGATACTGGTGCTCAGCGATTTTACCCGCCGCAGGCTCGGTGAATGCTTTCAAATCAGTCATGAGCGTATTGATGTGGTACCGGGCGGGGTTGATCTGCCTACCCTGATGAGCGCATCGCAACGAGAAAAAGCACGTGTCCAGCTTGGTTGGAAAGCTCCTGTGGTGGTGACGCTACGCCGTTTGGTGCCCCGGACGGGCGTAGATATGCTGGTTCAGGCGGCAGCCATTTTGCATCAGGACATGCCGGATGTTCGCTGGTGCATCATGGGTGACGGGCCCTTGCTCAAACCCCTGAAGTGGCTGTCCGGGCAGCTGCAAGCGACAGAATACATCGAATTTACAGGCTTTATTCCGGAAGAAGACGTGAATAAGAGGCTGCAGGCGGCAGATGCATTTGTATTGCCCACCCGCTCGCTGGAAGGTTTTGGCCTGGTTACAGTTGAAGCCAATGCCTGCGGCCTGCCGGTGATCGCTACCCCTGTCGGCGCCAATCCTGAAGTGGTGGCTTCAAGTCCGGATAATGCATTGGCGGAAAATATCAGTCCGGAAGCGCTTGCGGCAGCAGTGCAAAAACAACTGCAAGGCGTTTCGGATGCACGGGGGCGGGCAGTTCGCTTGCATGAGCATGTCTCGCGCCATTACAGCTGGAAAAAACACGAGAGTAGGTTTGAGCAAATCGTGACGGGTTGCTTATAGCATGCATATTCTGCATGTGATCACGCGCATGGATGGCGGCGGTTCGGCGATGATCGCCTTGCGCATTGCGACCGAGCAATTGAAGCAGGGGCATGAAGTATGTTTGGCCTTCGGAGAAACTACCGAATCAAACATGTCCCAGGCTGAGCAACAGAATGTGAACGGCAGGCTGTCCACCTTTGCAAGCCTGGGCGGGAATATTCGTGTGTTGCATTCGCTTAAGCGAAATATTGGCATCCATGATGTATTCGCCTACAGGGAGATAGGAAAGTTAATCGGGCAGGGCTTTGATCTGGTCCATACGCATACCTCCAAGGCCGGTGCGCTTGGTCGACTGGCCTTCTCCCGCAAACATGCCAGGGCGATTGTACATATGCCGCACGGGCATATCTTTAACGACTATTTTGGAACATTGGCAACCCGTTTTTTTGTCGCTATGGAACGCTGGTTGGCGACAAAGGCTGATGCCCTTATAGCGATTACACGCGCGGAAATGGAAGATAATCTGCAGCATGGGGTTGGCACCCCTGAACAGTGGCACGTCATTCCAAGCGGGGTGGATGTCGCTGACATCGAACAGTTTACCACTGCAATAAGAGCACAGGCATCGCATAAGATTGTGTGGGATGCCATTTGTGTTGGTCGCCTGGTTGGCATTAAGGGCATGGACCGTCTGTTGCGGGCGTGGGCTGAAGTTTGCAAGCACAAACCGGATGCCCGACTGGTGATTGTTGGTGACGGGGAGGAAATGCATGCCCTGAAGGCACTGCAGCATGATCTCGGGATGGACGACAATGTAGTGTTTGCGGGGTGGGATGATCCAAGACCTTATCTGGCGGCCAGCAAGTGTTTTGTATTACTTTCGCGGAATGAAGGCATGGGGTGTTCGGTTGTGGAGGCGATGGCTGCTGGTTTACCCTGTGTGGTATCCAATGTCTGTGGTTTAAAGGAACTGGTCAGCGAAGAGATTGGTGATGTGGTGGATGCCGATTCTCCTCAATGCGTTGCACAGGCATTGCAAAAGGAATGGCCCGTTGAAATGTCCCGGGCTTGCCGGGAAAGGGCGAAGAACTTTTCTGATGTGGTAATGGTTGAGCGGCTCGGAGCCCTGTATGAGCAGCTAACAGGTGGTGATCGATGAAGGTTTTCCTGATTGTTTGTGCGCTGTTGCTTGCCCCAGTTCAGGCCTGGGCAATTGAGTCACCGCTGCGCGTGCTGATCGATGTGCGCAGCAATCATTCCGACGGGGAACACGATTTTCAAACCCTGACCAAGCTGGCTGAAAAGCGAGGCATCGATGTCCTGGCCTTTACCGAGCATGATCGTTACAGCATTCGTCTTGGCCTGGAGCCTGTGCCACAGATTCTCGGTTATGCCATGCAGCACCCGTCACTGTATGTGACAGGCGTGGAAAAGTTCTTTGATGATCTTGCCAGTATACGCAAGCAACATCCCGAAATGAGTTTCATGGCTGGTACCGAATCAACGCCAGCTTATACATGGAGCGGTATCCCGTTTCGCGATCTTACCCTGATTGATGCCGAGCGGCATATCATCACCCTGGGCATAGAGAAGCCTGAGCAGGTGCGTGCCTTGCCCAGTTTTGATTTGCGTCACGCACATGGTCCCTTTGCCTTATCCATGGTCATCTGGTGGGTGGTGGTGGGCGGCTTGGTGTTTGTGCTGATTCGCAAGCGACAGGAGGCAATAGCCCTGTTGTTGTTTGCCGCTTTCATGGCCCTGCTGGCTTTTTGGTTCACTCGGCCAGCGCTTGATGCGGATGCTGATTTTATCGCCAAGGCAGAGCAACAGGGATTGTTTACCATCTGGACGCATCCGGGGACATTGTCCGGAATTCGCCCCGGACCGTTTGGCGTGTTGCTTGATACGCCGCCGTATAGCGAGCGGGTATTCCGTGATCCGACTGCCAATGCATTTTCTGCCGTTTATGGTGATACAGACAGCAATCCTGTTCCCGGTGGCCCGTGGGACAGCTATTTGATCGAGTACATGATGGGGCGGCATGCCGCTCCGCTCTGGGCCGCATCTTGCGGTGATTACCACGGAGAGGGTCTTGCCAACGAATATCTTGGCAATTTCCCGATGGACGTATGGGCGGACAATGCGTCGCCGGAAGGTGTTTTGCAGGCCCTTCGTTTAGGGCATATGGTTGCCTGGTACATGCCTGCCGAAAGGAATATTCGCGTAAGCGAGCTATACCTTGAAGATATTAACGGGCGCCGGTTGATACCCGGGGATGAAGCTGCCGTTTCTTCTGATCTTATGCTCAACTTTTCTCTGGAAAAAATGCCATCTGACAAGATGAAGGATAACAATCGTCCCATCGGGGTCGAACTGGTTGTAGATGGGCGTGTAGTCCGGCGTATGGCGATGAATTTTGCTGAGCCTTTGCGGGAAAGTTTGCATTTGGTTTCCGGCGCTCATGTTGTGCGTGTGCGTATACCAAAGCAATGGACTGGCTGGATGGAAGCCAATCCATTCCTGCTGCGTGTGAAGTAGTCATGCTACTGGCTATCCATCAGCCCAATTTCATGCCATGGGCCGGGTTTTTCCATAAATGGATGATTTCCGATGCGATGCTTTTGCTCGATACCGTGCAGTATGAAAAGAACGAATGGCAGAATCGCAATCGCATCAAGACTGCACATGGCGTGCAGTGGATGACGGTGCCGGTGAATTACCGGTATCCGCAGACCATCCGTGAAGTGGGTATTGCCGATCGTCGCTGGCCACGCAAGTTAAGCATCAGTATTGAACAGGCTTATGCCAAGGCTCCGTATATCGGAGACTATTGGCCTGAACTGCGCAAGGTGATGCATGAGCCGTATGATTTACTGCGTGATTTGAATGCCGCGCTGATACGCGTGCTGGGAGGGTTTCTAGGCTGTAGCGCGCCTTTGTATATGGCATCCGATCTGGGTGTGGAGAATACTGATCCGACCGGCCGCTTGCTGGAACTCTGTGATGCGCTTAAGGCCGATGCCTATCTGTCGGGCCAGGAAGGGCGTGTGTATCTGGACAGGGATGTATTTGCCAGCCGGGGTATATCATTGTATTTTCAGGCCGTAGAAGCACCGGTATATCCTCAGTTGTATGGAGCCTTTGCCTCACATCTGTCGGTTCTGGATATGCTGCTCAATGTTGGCCCTGAAGCTGCAGCACTGGTAAGAAACATGGGAGACAAAACGGCATGAATAAGGTCCTGGCTTTGGCTGCACACCCCGACGATATTGAAATCGGTTGCGGTGGCTCACTTGCCGAATACGCCAAGCGTGGCGCAGAGGTATATCTGTTTGTGGCAACCGATGGTGCTTATGGTGGCGATGCTGCCGAGCGCAGACGGGAGCAGGAGGCATCGGCGCGTATTCTGGGTGTCAAAGAGGTACGCTGGGGTGGCTTTGAGGATACCGAATTAACGGCGGGCACTGAGTTGATTCATGCCCTGGAGAAACAGGTCAAGGATGTGGCGCCCTTTACGGTGCTGGTGAACTTTCATGAAGACACGCATCAGGATCACCGAGCCCTGGCTCGCGCGGCCTATTCGGCAACGCGCTATGTGCCCAATGTACTGGCTTATGAAACACCGACCACACTGAATTTCGATCCGCATGTTTTCATGGATATTCATGCCACGCTGCCGAACAAGCTTGAAGCACTCAATGCGCACGCCTCACAGGTAGAGCGAACCAATATTCATGGGGTGAACATCGTCGAGATCGCTTTGGCAACCGCTCACTTCCGTGGTGTGCAGGCCAAATTATCCTCGGCGGAGGCTTTTGTTCCGATCCGGGTACGTCTCTGATTCCTGTTCTGGTCAGTCAATGATGATCCCCCATTCAAGACCGGTATTCGGTGCCGATAGTGCGCGTGCCGTAAGCGCTGTCGTGCATGGCGGGCATACTGCCCGCGGCCCGGTCAGCGAGGCTCTGGAGGAGCGCATTGCATCCCTGACCGGCAGGACGCATGCCGCTGCGGTGGATAGCGGAACCAGTGCGTTGATGCTTGCTCTGCGTGCCCTTGCAGTTGATGGCCGTGAGTTGCGCAGGGTTGGAGTCCCGGCCTATGCCTGCCGGGCTTTACTGCATGCGGTACGCGCATGCGGTGCCGAGCCGGTGTTCATGGACTGTGCGGCAGACCTGCGTCTGGATCGTGTTCAGGCGGAAGCATTGGCCCCGATGCTTGATGCGGTTATTATCAACCATCCCTTTGGCTTGATCGAACCCCTGGTGGCAGAGGCCTGGCCCTGCCCCGTGATTGAGGATATTGCACAGGCGGCGGGTGGCCGAATCGGAGAAGATGAACTCGGAGGCTTTGGCGATATCAGTATTGCTTCTTTTTATGCAACCAAGCCATGGGGTGGTGCCTACGGTGGCATGGTGTTAAGCAGTTTGTCCTGTTATGTCGAGCAGGTTTTCCGCATGCGCAATGCGGATGCCGCCGATGTGTCTTTGCCTTATGCAGGCAATCACCAGATGTCGGATGTGCATGCGTCTCTGGCAATATCCCGGCTCGATAAGGCATCTGTGGAGATAGAGCAACGTCGCAGCCTGGCGCTTAGATATGACGATTACTTACAGGGCAAGTCTGCTGAACCGGTGCGCCGCGATGCATTGTGTAATCATTATCGCTATATCGTGCGTGTCGAAGATGCCGTTCGGGTTGTTGAGGCTTTTCGTACCCATGGGGTGGCGGCGGCCCATCCGGTATCGATGCCGCTTTCCCGGCTCATGGGGCAGGTGTGTCCCGGAGCTGATGTGGCCATGCAGCAATGCGTTTCCTTGCCGGTGTTGGCTGATATGAGCGATGCGGAAGAGGACCAAATGTGCAAGGCGATGGCGGCTTGCCTGTGAATATCGATAGGTATGGCCCACGGCTGGCGGCTCTTGTTGCCGGCATGCTGCTTGCTTTGCCATGGTATGGCCTGGGGCTGATTCTGCAGAGCATCAAGCTGGTTCTGGCTTCGGCCCTGCTGACCTATGCATTCATGCCTGCGGTTATCTGGTTGGCACACCGTATCGGGGCACTGGATCGTCCCGGTGCGCGACGGGTTCACCAGCAGCCCACGCCGCGTATTGGCGGTCTGGCGGTGTTTATTTCGGTGAATATTTCCCTGCTGTTTAATTTCAACTATTCCGTTGAACTCAAGGCCATATGCATTTCCGGGGCACTGGTGGCTGCCTTATCCATGTGGGATGACGTGAAGGGCCTTTCAGCATCCTGGAAATTGTTGGGGCAGCTGGTCGCCATGCTCATCCTGTTTCAGTCAGGCATGTTGCTTGAGTTCAATCAAGAGGAACGGCTTGTTGCCCTGCTGGGTAGTAGTTGGGGTATTGGGATAGACATGTTTCTGGAATATCTAATCACGGCGCTGTGGATTATCGGCATTGCCAATGCTTTTAATTTTCTCGATGGCATTAATGGCCTGGCCGCAGCACTTGCAGCAGCGGTCTGTCTGTTGATGGGTCTGCTTGCGGCGGTAACAGCTCAGGTGTTTATGTTGTTGTTGTGCGTGGCAGTGGCAGGTTCGGCCATCGGTTTCCTGCCGGACAATGCACGCTATACTCGTCCGGCGCGCGCCTTTCTGGGCGACACGGGCAGTATTTATCTCGGTTGGATGATGGCCGGCATTGCAGTGATGGGTGAATGGTCCGATACAAGTTCCTTGCAGGCCTATGCCGCACCGTTATTAATTTTTTCAGTCATGATTTTTGACATGATTTATACAACGATTGCACGTATCCACCGCGGCGATGTGACCGGCCTGAGCTCATGGGTTTCCTACGTCGGGCGTGACCATCTGCATCATCGCCTGATGTATCTGGGTCTGTCACAGAAGCAGACTGTTATGGCGGTTGTTGCTATTGCGCTGATTACCGGGCTGGCAGCACTGGTGTTGGTTAAATCAGGCTATCTGTCCATCTGGTTGCTTCTTGGTCAGGGGCTGGTGATATACCTGCTTCTCAGTTTTATCATGGTGATGGCGGCGCAGCGTGTGGAGGATGGTGAATAAACAGGCATTGCTACAGCGTTGGCATGCACTGTGTGCCGAATTGGAAAGCGATCATGTAACAATGCTGGCTGTTTCCAAGTATGCCCCGGACGAGGCAGTGCAGTGTTTGATTGATGCCGGACAGATGGATTTTGGCGAATCCAGAGCACAAAATTTACGCGACAGGGCATTGCAGTTTCCATCCGTGCGCTGGCATATGATCGGCCCTCTTCAGAAAAACAAGGCCAAGTACATTGCCCGTCACGCGGCCATGTGGCACAGCGTGGAGGATATTGAGACCGCCCGCGCCGTAGCCGGCCATGTTTCTGATCGGCGCCTTCCGGTGTTGGTGCAGGTGAATGTTGCCGATATCGGACATCAGCACGGGGTGTCTCCCGATGCTGTAGCATCTTTGCTCAGCGAGCTTGAGAAATTGCCTGCGTTGCAGGTGATTGGTCTGATGTGTATGGCGCCGCGACAGGGGGATGCGCATGCCTGTTTTGCTGCGCTGCGAAGTTTGCGGGATGGGTTGCTGAACAGGAGTCTTGATGCATACGCGAGCCAACAGCCTTCCCGGTCCGGCGCACCGGGTTCTGAATCCTCCGGTTTAAGTTTGTGCATGGGGATGAGTGGTGACTATCGCATTGCCATTGCCGAGGGAGCGGATATGGTGCGACTTGGTTCTGGTTTGTTTGACGCTGGTTAAGCGATGAGTTTTCCGGGGTGAGTCCCGGACAAGGGCATTTAAGGATGAACAGCATGCAAAACCTCAATATAGGATTTATCGGTGGCGGCAATATGGCCGAGGCACTGATTGCCGGTCTGACTGCTGCCGGACATGCGGCGGAACGGGTGCGGGTAACTGATATCAGCAAGGCACGCCTGGATGTCTTGCAGGGGCAGTACGGCATCAACGTGTGCGCGGATATTGCTGAAGTAGCGGCAGCCAGCGATGTGCTGCTGCTGGCCGTCAAGCCACAGCAGATCGACGACGTGTTGACCAAGTTGGGTAAGGTTGGCGCAGAGAAGACTGTGATCAGTATTGCGGCCGGTATTTCGGCGAAACACATTGCGCTGGTTCTCGGTAATGATGCTGCGGTGGTGCGCGTCATGCCCAACACCCCTTGCCTGGTTGGTGAGGGTATGTCCGTGCTGTTTAGCAATGCAGGCCAGATACATTGCGAGCGTGCAGAGTATGTACTGGCCGCGTCGGGACAAACGGCGTGGATCAAGGATGAACAACAGATGCATGCTGTTACAGCCGTTTCGGGAAGCGGGCCGGCGTATTTCTTTCTGCTGGCCGAGCTGATGCAGGCTGCCGGCCAAGCGCTGGGCCTGCCACGCGATCTTAGCGAAAAACTGGTCGGGCAGACTGCGCTGGGAGCCGCGCGCATGCTCACCGAAAGCGGCAAAACGGCCGAACTTCTGCGTCAGCAGGTAACCAGTCCCGGCGGTACCACGCAGGCTGCATTGGAAGCGATGTTCGAGGGACAGCTGCCTGATGCCGTGCGCAATGCCATAAGCGCAGCGGCCAAGCGTTCGCGAGAGTTGGCATGATGTTGTCCTGGATGCTAAGGGAGGTTTGATGTTTCTTGTTGGGTATTTTTTGCAGGCGCTGGCCGGTTTGCTGCATTTCCTTCTTTCGGCCGTGATTATCGTGGTGGTTGCCCGCGCGGTTTTGTCGTGGGTGTCGCCCGACCCTTACAATCCCATTGTACGCATCATCATCCAGTTGTCCGAGCCTTTGCTTTATCCGCTGCGCCGTCGCCTGCCGGTGCTCGGTGGCATGGATCTGTCCCCGATGCTGGTGATACTGGCGGCGTACTTTCTCGATGGTTTTCTTGTACCCAGCCTGCAGCGCATCGCCCAGAATCTGCTTGCGTGACAGATCAGGATTGCGCAGCAGCGCTGACGTCTGGTAACGGTGGCGTGTATATCAACATCCACGCCCAGCCGGGAGCGCGTCGCGAAGCTTTATGCGGCATGCATGGCGATGCCCTGAAGATTGCTGTGCGGCAGGCGGCGCAGGATGGAAAGGCCAATGCGGCCATCGTTGATTTTCTGGCCGATGCACTGGGCATGGCCAGACAGGATTTGCAAGTAAGCTCCGGCCATGCCTCGCGCCGTAAGCGCCTGTTTGCAAGAGGTGACGCAGTGCAAATTGCCGGGCGCATCGAGGAGTTGTTGCGCAATGTTTGAATCTATGGAGGAGGGATGGGCCGGACATGATTAAATCCTTGCTGAAAATCCTTATCAGTATCGCCCTGCTGGCCCTGCTCGTTCATTATATTGATCTGGAGGATGTGCTTGTGCGCCTGCAAAAGGTCAATTACTGGTGGGTGGCGCTTGCCTGTGCGGTGCTGGCAACAGGCATGGTTATGTCAGCCATCCGCTGGACCTGGCTGGCACGGGGTCTGGGTCTTGTGGTGCGCACCTCGCGTAAAATCCAGATTTATTTTCTCGGTATGTTTTTGAGCATGTTCCTGCCTTCCACGATCGGTGGCGACTTTGCACGCGGGTTTTTGTTGGCACGAGGTCGGCCGGGTGCCGGCTGGACCGCTGCGGCCAGTATCATTCTGGAGCGGATCAACGGCCTGCTCGCCCTGACCATTGTTACCTCGGTGTGCATGCTTTCTGCCGATGTTCCGACGCACTGGCGGAACCTCTGGCTGTTGGGCGTTGCTGTCCTGTGGGCAGGCATGCTGACCTATCCCTTTTGGCATCGCCGCCTGCCGCGATTCCTGCATCGCTGGAAGGATGTGGGCATTGACCGTCCTGAATTCTTTACCGCCTGGTGGAAGGCCATGCTGTTGTCGCTGAGCTTTCAGTCGGTGCTGGTTATTGCGACGATGATTCTTGGCCATGCTACAGGGCTGGAAATGTCGTGGGCAGCTTATGGCGTGATGGTTGGTTTGGTAGGCATTGCCTCGACAATGCCGATTTCCTTCAATGGCTTCGGTATACGTGAGGCCGGTTATGTCGGTTTCGCCACTTATTTCGGCGGCAATCCCGAGGCCGCTGCCGCGATGGCTGCCTTATGGGTGATTGTGCTCGCCGTAGTGGCAGCGCCGGGTGCCTGGGTATTGTGGCGCATGGGTGGCACTGCTGCCTTGCGTCAGAAATCGTCGTCGCAGGCCGATACGGATGAAAAGGCTGCCTAAGCGAGATCTGGCGCGAAGCCGCGTATGCGGTTTCATCACATATAGCTGACAGGCTCTACTCTTTTCTCTACAATGAAGTGAATTTCTGTCTATGATGTGTATAGGCATGGGTGCGTATTGCCTGTGTTCTGGAGGTGCGATGGCTGTGGCAGATAAGGGCTCATTGGGGAATTGCACCATCCATGCCGGGAGTAAGGCGAGTTTCCGGTGCTCCCAATGCAAACGCTCCTATTGCCCGGATTGTATCGGTCGGGAAGAAGCCGGGCAGATGATATGCACTCAATGCATGATCGCCATTAACCATCAGGAAAAAGAAGAATTAAAGAAGGCCGTTGAGTTCGATCTCAAGGAAAAGCGCGCAGCGGAAAAAAACATCCCGGCGCAGAAGGTCAAGTCCGGCAAAGGGCTGTTCTATGGTTTTATAGCCGTAGCTGTTCTGGGGATCGGCTTTAATCTTTATGTTCTTTATCAGGATCGTACCCAGGCCTCTGCCGCTGATGTGGCCAAGACGCCGGCCATGTCCTCCCAGCTTGCCGGCATCCGGCTATGCCGCCATCGCTTAACTGCTCTTTCGGAGGCTGTGGTGGCCTATCAGAATGAGCTTGAAGCAATGCCCGAAAATCTTGATGACCTGAAGCCGAGATTGGATTCGCAGGATATTACGCGCGATCCGGTATCGGGGCTTGAATACAGATTTGCCAAAGATGCTGGTGGTGGCTTGGTGCTTCAATGTCCATCTCCTTCTGCCCATGGTGTTGAGTCGATTGAGGTGCAACCGGGGAAGGCCGCCGTGGTGAAATATCTGGAGCTGGGGAACAGATGATGGCGACGAAACATAGCCAAGGGTTTACCCTCATTGAACTCCTCACCGTGATTGTCGTTGTCGGGATATTGGCGGCAACATCAATTACTTCATTTAAAACCACTGTAAAACAGGCAAATCTGCTGACTGCGGAAGTTACCCTGAAGCAGGCGATTGATGCTTATAGTGTAGCCAATGATTATAGCCCGGCCATGCTGGAGGATCTGGTTACAGAGGGTTTTTTGACGGATATTCCCAATGATCCTTTTACCGCATTGGGAAGTGCAACGCTTGTGGCTTCAAGCCCCGTGGGTGGTTTTGTTGCAGCCGCCTATGCAGCGCTTGCCGGAACCGGGGTTGATGAGGCTGGCGACTGGTTTTTTGAGAACGATGGTCAGAATGTGACGCTCTATGCGCTCAGTCATCCGGGTCGGGATTATGTGCTGGCGAGTTTTGGTATGCCTCCTGGTATTGCACCCCCTTCCGCGGGTGGTACGCCTACCCCAACGCCTACCCCAACGCCTACCCCAACGCCTACCCCAACGCCTACCCCAACGCCTACCCCAACGCCTACACCAACGCCTACACCAACGCCTACACCAACGCCTACCCCAACGCCTACCCCAACGCCTACCCCAACGCCTACCCCAACGCCTACCCCAACGCCTACACCCATAATCATGACCGATAGCGAGGCCAAGGCTGCAGGGAAGGCCCTGGTGGCTGATGTGCAAGCAGCCCAGAAGGCACTTGTTAAACAGGCGGAAGCAGACAGTGAAGCCCTGATCAAGCAGGCAGAGAAGGATGCCAAGAGCCTCTCCAAGAATGACGGGAAAGCTCTTATTTCAGCAGCAGAAAAGGAAGGCAAAGCATTGATATTAGCGGCTAAAAGCGTTGAGAAGGCTGCGCTTGCAGATGCGAAAGCCGAGCAGAAGGCCATGGAAGCTGCTGCCAAAGCGGGCATTCCTTATCCATAAGCCTGCGTTTGCTTAGGGTAGTTAGCTGATTTCTAGTTTTCTGCGGAATCTTGTCAGGTTGTCGCAGCCATCTTTCCGCACCACAACCAAATCCTCCAGCCGTACACCGCCGATATCGGGGTAGTACAGACCCGGTTCGACGGTGACTACGTGGCCGCTCTTTAAGGTATCGTCGCGCACCGAGATGCGCGGTGATTCATGCACATCGAGACCGACGCCGTGGCCGGTGCCGTGGAAGAAGCCGACCTGCTTACCCCGTCTGGTTCCGGTGAAAAAACCCTGCTTTGAGAAATGTGCCTGAATGGCCCGATGGATATTCAGGCCACTGGCACCGTCGCAGACCATGGAGAGGCCGATATCCTGCCCTTGGCGCACGGTGAGGTAGAGCTTTCGCAGCTCAGATGAGGCGCGTCCCTTTACAAAGGTGCGCGTCATATCGCCCCAGTAGCCGGAGCTCACCAGGCGCGGAAAGATATCGACAATGATCGGTTGATGGGCTTTCAGATAACCGCTGCCGATTTGATGCGGGTCGGATGCTTCGCGACCGCAGGCGACAATGGTGTGCGAAGGAATTGCGCCGCGTGAGATAAGAAAGGTTTCGATGACGGCGCGCAGGTGCGCAGATTTCACTCGCCCGGCCACATCCTTGTGGCGAAGAACCCCATCGTCGCCGATGCTGGCCTCGGCCAGAAACGACTCGGCGGCAGCCATGGCCTGCCGGGTCAGGCGCTCCGCTTTAGCCAGTTGGGCAATCTCGATTTCGCTTTTGATGGCGCGTTGGGGGAATAAGGTTCCCTGTGCTGCCTGAAGTTCAAAACCCAAGCCCCGCAATTGGTCGGCATATTGCAGGGGAAATGAACCGGGCACCCGCACAGCGTGAATATCGTGGTTGCGCAGGAAGGCGGCGGCGATGCCGGCCAAGCTGTTGCCAAACCCCTGTGTTGCCGCCATTTCGCGCCATGCCGTGTCGAGATGGATATGATCAAGGCGTGAAGTCTTGCGCGCCCGGTCGACCTCCAGTGGGGAAAGCAGGCCGTGCCACGCACCATTGATGCCGATGACGATAAAAGGGTCGGGCACGAACAGACCGGAGATATACAGCATGTCGGCATCGTGTTCTGAACCTGCAATCAGCAGGCTGGCTGGCTCAGACATCTCCGTTATCCCTTTCGCCCTGCATCAACTGTCGAATCGAAATCTCGCCCAGCATGGCATTGCGCTCGCGCTCCAGTCTGAAATACAGGCCGGCAAGTGTCTTGCCAATGGCAGTGTCAGTCCATTCTGCAGGCACGCGCATGGGGTGTTCGGCCAATGCCTTCTGAATGTCGGCAAGAAACAGCGAGTCCGGGTCACGGGCCAGGGTCCAGCGCTCGATGCCGCCAGTCTGGATCTGGTGCAACAGGCCGCAGGCGCACAACTGATCCAGCCATTCCTGCAGGATGTTATCCGGAACCTCAGTTTCAGCGGTCAGGTCGGTTATGCGCAGGGTATCGCCGCGTTGCATGCTTTGTGCTGCGCGCAGCACGATAAGATGCGAGAAGAATTTGCGTATGCCCTGATCGGAATAGGCGGAATGCTGGCGGTTGGATTGCTCCGGATGTTGCAGGCAGAAGACGATCTCCGAGCCGATCAGTACCACCACCCAGGCCAGATACAGCCAGATCAGGAACACCGGCAGGGTGCCTAGTGCGCCATACAACCCTTCGTAATTGGCCAGATTGGTGACGTAAAAGGCGAAACCGATTTTGGTCAGTTCGAACAGGGCGCCGGCAGCCAGGCCCCCGACCATGGCAAAACGGAACGGGACACGGGTGTTGGGCAAAACGGTGTACAACGTGGCCAGTGCCAGCGACGACATCATCCAAGGGAGTATGAAGGGGATCTTGTCGAGCAGAGCAGCTCCCGCACTTACCTTATCGATCAGGGGCAATGCAGTGAAATAGGAGGTGATGGTGATGGAAGCACCGATCATGATGGGAGCTAAAGTCAGCGTGGCCCAGAAGGCCATGAACTTGGACATCAGGGGGCGGGAGCGGGTGATGCGCCAGACATGGTTAAAGGCTTCCTCAACGGTGTTGAGCAGGGCTGTGGATGTCACCAGCAGGCCGAGGATGCCGAAGATGGACAGGGCGGTCGCCTTGTCGGCGACGCTGCTCAGATAAGTTTGTACGACATCCTGACTGGTAGGCAGGAGATTGGTGAGCAGCATGTCGCGGATCTTGCCGGCGGCAGCATCGAAGGCGCTGAAGCTGGTGAAAACAGACATGCCCAAGGCCACCAGTGGCACAATGGCCAGCAGTGAGGCATAGGCGAGGGCCGAGGCGCGCTGGATGCACTGATCGGCAACGAAGCGGCGGATCAGGCGGTAGATGAAACGCAGCAGTTGAATCAGCAGGCGCTTGATGCCGGGCACGCTGGCCAGATCGGCGACATCCATGTGCAGAAAATGCCGAAGCTGCTTCCTTAAGGCGCTTTCTTCCGGGTCGTCCCGCCGTTCTCTCAGGTGTTCTTTCAGTTGATGTCTCCCCATTCTCTCTGCTCGTTTGCTTGCTACTTTAGCCGCAAGGCATATTCAATGGCAATGCCGCGTTGGATTGAAAGCACCTGTTTGCATGGGCGGCTTGACCGGGGGGATGGGCGGCAATACTCTTCGGCCCCCTCGCAAGAGGGATACCCAGTATAGGCTCGTAGCTCAGGGGTAGAGCACCACCTTGACATGGTGGGGGTCGGCGGTTCGAAACCGCCCGAGCCTACCATCTTCAATATTGCGATATGATCGGGCCGGACTTATGTAGTCCGGCCCTTTTTTTGCTACATAGTTTTCTTCGCCCCTTGGCCTGTCCGCCTTTGGCGATAGGATGCAGCGCCAGTACCACGGAGGATGACCATCGCCATGAATATTCAATTGCCTGACGGCTCAAGCCGTACCCTTGCCGATGGCGCAACAGCCTATGATCTGGCGACCGATATCGGTCCCGGCCTGGCGCGCGTAACCATCGCGGCAATAGTCAACGGCAAGCAGGTTGATGTATCCCATGCGCTGAACGATGGCGACAAAGTTTCCCTGATTACCGAAAAATCCGAGGAGGCTCTGGAGATTATCCGTCATTCCACCTCGCATCTGATGGCCATGGCCGTGCAGGAATTGTTTCCGAAATCGCAGGTGACCATCGGCCCGGTGATTGAGGATGGTTATTACTATGACTTTGCCTTTGAGCGCCCCTTCACCACGGATGATCTGAAAAAGATTGAAGAGAAGATGCGCGAAATTTCCAATCGCAAGCTGGATGTCAGTCGCGAGGAATGGGATCGGGATGATGCCATCAGGCACTTTGAGGAAATCGGTGAGAGCTATAAGGCCAAGCTGATTGCGCGCATTCCTGCCGGTGAAACCGTCAGCCTGTACAGACAGGGCGAATGGGCCGATCTGTGTCGTGGCCCGCATGTGCCGAATACCGGCATACTCAAGCACTTCAAGCTGATGAAGGTGGCCGGCGCCTACTGGGAAGGTAACTCCGAAAACGAGCAGTTGCAGCGCATCTACGGCACCGCCTGGGCTTCCAAGTCCGATCTGAAGGACTATTTGCACAGGCTTGAAGAGGCCGAGAAGCGCGACCATCGCAAGCTGGCCAAGACGCTTGATCTGTTCCATCTGCAGGAAGAAGCGCCGGGTATGATTTTCTGGCACCCGAATGGCTGGAGCATCTGGCAGTGCGTGGAGAATGAAATCCGTTCAGTGATGCGCGATAACGGCTACAAGGAAATCAAAACCCCGCAGATTGTGGATCGCAAGCTTTGGGAAAAATCCGGTCACTGGGACAAGTTCCGCGACGAGATGTTTACCACCAGCACGGAGAATCGTGACTACGCCATCAAGCCGATGAACTGCCCCTGCCATATTCAGGTGTTCAACCAGAACCTGCATTCGTATCGCGATCTGCCCTTGCGTCTGGCCGAGTTTGGCTCCTGCCATCGCAAAGAGCCTTCGGGTACCTTGCATGGCCTGATGCGTCTGCGTAACTTCGTGCAGGACGATGCGCATATTTTCTGCACTGAGGGGCAGATTCAGGATGAGGTGTGCAACTTCATCGACCTGACCTACGAGGTGTACAAGCGTTTCGGTTTTGAAGAGGTGATTATTTTCCTCTCTGACCGTCCGGACAATCGCGTTGGAACCGATGAGCAGTGGGACAAGGCCGAGGCCGCACTGCATCTGGCACTGCAGTCCAAGGGAATTGCATACGGCGAGAACAAGGGTGAGGGCGCCTTCTATGGTCCGAAAATCGAGTTTTCTCTGAAAGACTGCCTTGGCCGCGTGTGGCAATGCGGCACCATTCAGGTGGATTTCTCTATGCCCGGCAGGCTCGATGCGGAGTATGTGGCCGAAGACTCCTCGCGGCAGACGCCGGTGATGCTGCATCGCGCCATTTTAGGTTCCATGGAGCGTTTCATCGGCATTCTGATCGAGCATCATGAAGGTCGTTTCCCGTTCTGGCTTGCTCCGCGGCAGGCTGTAGTGTGCAATATCACCGATGCGCAGGCAGATTATGCCCGCGAGGTGCGTGATGCGATGCATCAGGCGGGATTTCGTGTAGATGCGGACTTGCGTAATGAGAAGGTGGGCTATAAAGTGCGCGCCCTTACGCTAGACCGAGTGCCGTTTATTGTAGTGGTTGGTGATCGTGAACGTGAGGAAAAAACAGTAGCGGTGCGCAACCGGAAGGGTGAAGACCTCGGGACGATGCCGCTGGATGCATGGCTTGCAGAGATGCAACGTATGCAGCAGGAGTACGAATAAATTGAATGAAACACTGACAGGAGCTTCTTATCGCTAAAAAGGAATTGCCGGTCAATTACGAAATCCAGGCCGCGAAGGTTCGAGTAATTGGCAGTGATGGGGAACAGGTTGGTGTTTTGCCTTTAAGAGAGGCCATTGCACAAGCGGAAGCGGACGGGTTTGATCTGGTGATGATGTCACCGAATGCCGAGCCCCCGGTGTGCAAGATTATGGACTACGGCAAGTTCAAGTATGAGCAGAGCAAGAAGGCCAATCTTGCCAAGAAGAACCAGCATGTCGTGCAGGTCAAGGAAGTGAAGGTTCGTGCCAGTACTGACCAGCATGATCTGGATGTCAAGCTGGACCGTGCCCGCAAGTTTTTGACGGATGGCAACAAGGTCAAGATGACCATGCGCTTCCGTGGTAGAGAAATGGTGTATGCCTCGCGCGGCGCCGATCAGTTGAAGAAGATCAGCGAGCTGCTGCAGGATGTGGGTAAGGTTGAGAACATGCCCAACATGGAAGGCCGCCAGATGATTATGGTCCTTGGACCGATAAAGAAATAAGTTTTAAGTACGAATAGACGAGAGAAGGTTAGTTATGCCAAAGATGAAATCACATAGTGGCGCAGCCAAGCGTTTTTCCAGGACCGGCAGCGGCAAGTGGAAACGCAGCAATGCGAACGGTCGTCATATCCTGACCAAGAAGTCACCGAAGCGTAAGCGCAATATTCGCGGCTACGAGTTGGTTGCTGCGTCTGATGTGCGTTCTATCAACCGCCTCGTTCCGTATAAGTAAGCAGGAGATAAACCATGCCACGCGTTAATTCTACCGTTCAGGCTCACGCCCGACACAAAAAAGTCGTCAAGGCTGCCAAAGGCTACCGCGGTCGTCGCAAGAATTGCTTCCGCATTGCCACGCAGGCTGTGGACAAGGCTCGCCAGTATGCCTATCGCGACCGTCGCGTTAAAAAGCGCGAGTTCCGTGCTCTGTGGATTGCCCGCATCAATGCGGCTGCCCGCCTGAATGACATGAGCTATTCAGTGTTCATGCATGGTCTGGGCAAGGCCGGTATTGAGCTGGATCGCAAGGTTCTGGCCGATATCGCTGTGAACGATGCGGCTGCATTTAGCAAGCTGGCCGAAGCAGCTCGCGCACAGATTCAGTAAACAGCACCGATCCGGCTTGGCCGGCATTGCGTGTGATGAAATCGAAGGCAGGGCTGTTCGCAGTCCTGCTTTTTCGTTTTGAGGCGAACAAGGTGAGGGATTATGAGTGACATTGATGCGATGAAGGCTCAGTTGGATGAGATCCGGCAACAGGCGCTGGATGCCTTCGCGGCTGCCGAAGATTCGGATGCATTGCAGGCGCTGAAGGTCAAATACCTGGGCAAAAAGGGCGAGTTGACGGGCGTGCTCAAGGGCGTGGGTGGCCTGTCTGTTGAAGACCGGCCGCGCATCGGTCAGGTGGTCAATCGCATCAAGGCGGAGCTGGAACAGGCTATCGAGGCAAGCAGCAGCGTGCTCGAGGCCAAGGCCGGCGAGGCGCGTGTTGCTGCCGAACGTATTGATGTGAGTCTTCCGGGACGCAACCGGCCGCGCGGTGCATTGCATCCCGTGCAGCAGGGACTCGATGAGATGGCCGCCATCTTCGAACATCTCGGGTTTGAGATTGCTGAAGGCCCTGAAATCGAGACCGAATTTCATAATTTTGATGCCCTGAATATTCCGCCGGAACATCCGGCGCGCGCCATGCACGACACCTTTTTCCTGCGCGACACCGAAGACGATGAACCGATGTTGCTGCGCACCCACACATCCCCCGTGCAGATTCGCGCCATGCAGCGCTTCGTTGCTGAAGGGCACGAGCCGCCGCTGGCTGTGGTGGCACCGGGCAGGGTGTATCGCTGTGATTCCGATGTAACCCATTCGCCGATGTTTCATCAGGTGGAGGTGTTCAAGGTGGATCGCGATGTATCGATGGCGCACCTGAAAGGCGTGCTGCAATATTTCCTGTCGGCCTACTTCGAGAAGGAAGTACCGATTCGCCTGCGGCCGCATTATTTCCCCTTCACCGAGCCATCCGCCGAGGTGGATATCGGTTGTGTGTTCTGCTCTGGCAAGGGTTGCCGCATCTGCAAGGGCAGCGGCTGGCTGGAGGTGCTGGGCAGCGGCATGATCCATCCGAATGTGCTGCGCTCGGTTGATATCGACACATCCATTTATTCCGGTTTCGCTTTCGGTCTGGGGGTGGAACGATTGGTGATGCTCAAGCACGGCATTCCTGATCTGCGGCTGTTTTTCGAGAATGATGTTCGTTTCCTGCGGAGGATGGGCGCATGAAGATTCCATATTCATGGTTGAAGGATTATGTGGCGCTGGAATCCGATGCGGCCGATGTGGCTGCAGACATGGTTCGTCTGGGTCACGAGGTTGAGGGGATTGAGCAGCCGCGTCAGGGCGTGCTGGGCGTGCGCGTGGGTCACATTCTGTCGAAAGTGTCGCATCCCGATGCCGACAAGCTAAGTCTGCTCAAGGTGGATATCGGTGAGGCTGAGCCGCTGGGAATTGTGTGTGGCGCATCGAATATGGACGTGGGGGATAAGGTTCCTGTTGCCACCATCGGCACGACATTGCCCAACGGGCTGACCATCAAGCAGGGCAAGATTCGCGGTGAAACAAGCTTTGGCATGTGCTGCTCGGAAATGGAGCTTGGTCTGGCCGAGGAAGCATCCGGCCTGTTGATCCTGTCTGCCGACGCACCGGTCGGTGCCGAGATGGGCGAGTATCTCGGGCTTGAAAAGGCCGTGTTCGATCTTTCCATTACCCCGAACCGCGGCGATTGCATGAATGTTCGCGGCCTGGCTCGCGATCTGGCCGCAGATGCGAATCTGCCGCTGGCTGCGCACGACAGTAAAGCTGTGCCAGCCGAGGCCGGTGTCGGCACGCCGGCTGTTGCTATCGAGGCGCAGGATGATTGCCCGCTGTATCTGGGCAGGCGCATAGAGGGTGTACGGGTTGCCGATGCACCGGCATGGATTGCTTCGCGCCTGATTGCTGCCGGCCAGCGGCCGGTGAACGGCATCGTTGATGTGCTTAACTACATCATGCTGGACATGGGCCAGCCGATGCATGCTTTTGATGCCGACACCCTGAAGGGTGCGGTGACTATCCGTTCGGCCAACGACGGGGAGAAGTTTGACGCCCTCGATGGGCGGGAAGTGACCTTGGCTGCCGGTGATCTGGCGGTGAGCGATGAGGCCGGCGTGATAGCACTGGCCGGCATCATGGGGTCCATGCCCTCCGGCGTGACCGGGACGACCAGCAACATCCTGCTCGAAGCTGCCTTTTTCCGCCCGGCACGGGTGAGTCTGACGCGGCGCAGATTGGCCATGGTTTCGGAGGCCTCGATGCGTTTTGAGCGCGGTATTGATCCGGCCATGGTTGAGGCAGCCATGCAGCGTGCCACACGCATGATCGTCGAGCTGTTCGGTGGCCAAGCAGGCGAAATCAAGGTCTGTGGCGATGCCGCCTACGGTCAGGCTGGGCGTACGCTTGAATGCAGCATGGGCAAGCTTGAATCGCGGCTGGGTGTAACGATCTCCGAAAGCGTGGACGATGTATTGCGCCGTATGGGCTTTGCTTTGACGCGGGAGGGTGATGCCCTGCATGTCGGCATTCCGTCCTTCCGTCATGATGTATCCATCCCCGAGGACATGTCGGAAGAATATGCGCGCATCATCGGTTTCGATGCGATTCCTGCCGCACTGCCGCCGCTGGCCGCATCCCGGCCTGCGAAGGCTGATCGCGCCGTACATACCGCAGTTGCCGCAGGTTTTGTGCAGGTGGTCGGATATGCCTTTATTGCACCAAACGAACAGCGTTTATTTACTGCTCCGGATGACAACGACATCGTGCTGGCCAATCCTATTTCCGAGGATATGGCCGTGATGCGCCGCAGTATGTGGCCGGGACTTTTGAAGATTGCCCGGCACAACCTGAACAGGCAGCAGCCGGGCGTGGCACTGGTTGAGCAGGGGCGGACGTATTGCAAATCCGCCGACGGTCATAGCGAGGATAATGCCATCGCCTGGCTTTTGACCGGCGAAATGCAGCGTGATGCCTGGCATGGTGCCGCGCGCGAGGCCGACTTCTTCGATCTGAAGGGGGCGGTTGAGGGCTGGTTGCAGGCACAGGGGCTGAGTGGGCGTTTTCTGGCTGAAGAAATTCCCGGCCTGCAAGCCGGGCAGAGTGCGAAGATTCTGGTCGGACGCGCAGCTGTGGGTCTGATCGGCCGTGTGGATGCAGGGATTGCTGCAGGCTTCGATATTGTCAGGCCGGTATTTGTCGCAGTTATTGATCTCGATGCCCTACCCGCAGGCAAACGGCAGAAATTTGTAGCGCTGCCGGAGTTCCCCGGTGTCGAGCGCGATCTGGTTTTCCTGTTTGATAAGGATGTTGTTGCCGAAGAGATTGTTCAGACGGTCACCAAGGTTGGCGGTAACCTGCTCACCGAAGCGCGCATCTTCGATCGCTATGCAGGCAAGGGCGTGCCCGAGGGCAAGGTCAGTCTCGGTATTCGTTTCTCTCTGCAGGATGGCAAGCGCACCCTGACGCAGGAGGATTCCGATACCGCATCCAGAGCCATTGTGAAGGCCATGGATAGCCGCTTCGGAGCCACACTGCGCGCTTAGTTGTCTGGTAAAGTCACCTGCCCTACAGCAGGTCGGGAGGGTTTTGCTTGATATTGGCAGGTGTTGATGAGGTTGGGCGCGGGCCGTTGGCGGGCCCGGTGGTGACGGCGGCGGTGATTCTTTCACCGGACGATCCTTATCTTGGTCAATATCGTGATTCCAAGAAGGTGGCGGAGAAGAAGCGGCTGAAGCTGTATCACCATCTGCGCCGGCATGCAGTGGCCTATGCCGTGACCATGGCCAGCGTGGAAGAGATTGACCACCTGAATATTCTGCATGCCACCATGCTGTCCATGCGGCGCAGTGTTGATGCCCTTGGTGTTAAGCCAAGCAGGGTGCTGGTGGATGGCAACCGCATCCCGAAACTATCCGTGCCTGCCGAGGCCATCATCGGTGGCGACAACAGCGTGCAGGAAATCGCTGCAGCCTCCATCATGGCCAAGGTGGTGCGCGACCGCCTGATGCGCATGATCCACGCGAAATTTCCGCTCTATGGCTTTGCCGGACACAAGGGCTACGGCACCGCCGAGCATCTTGCTGCGCTGCGCCAGCACGGGCCATGCATTTGGCACCGCACCTCCTTTGCGCCGGTAGCACGTTGTTTGCCCATCTCTGAGCAAGGTCGCAGTACAGAGGCGTAATCCCTTTTATTAAGATATTTCGTTTCGAGCCGATAAATAAACTATCAGGGGCGCAGCAGCGTTCCGAAGTGATAACCGCGGCTTGGGGATTACACATGCGGGCTCCCTCCCCCCTCCCCGTCCCGTATGTCCCCGAGCTGCATGGTTATCGCAAGGCCTCCAAGCTGCTAGTTTCCCGCCATGTCCGCCCTCTCCAGTGAAAATATAGTCGACGAACCCGATTTCTCCGGGCAAACGCCAATGATGCAGCAGTATCTGCGCATCAAGGCTGCGTATGCGGATTGCCTGCTGTTTTATCGCATGGGCGATTTCTACGAGATGTTTTTCGACGATGCCGTACAGGCATCGAAGATCCTCGATATCACCCTGACCAAGCGCGGCAAGGCCAACGGTGCGGATATTCCGATGGCCGGCGTCCCCTGGCATCAGGCGGAGCAGTATCTGCCGCGTCTGGTTGCAGCCGGCGTGCGTGTGGCCATCTGCGAGCAGATGGAACCGCCAGGAGCGGCCAAGGGACCGGTGCGCCGCGAGGTTGTGCGCGTGGTCACGCCGGGCACGATTACCGAAGCAGAACTGCTCGATGAAACTTGCGTGCGGCCACTGGTTTCCCTGTGTGGCACGCCTGCTCACTGGGCGCTGGCTGCAGTGGACCTGTCCAGCGGCTCTTTCCGCCTGCTGGAAGGGCGGGGTGCTGCAGCCCTTGATGAGGAAATGGCTGTGCTCGATCCCTCCGAGTTGCTTCGGCAAGCCGATTCGGACGCGTTTTCCACTTTAAACTGCAAAGCCCCGGTGCACCATCCGGGCGACTGGTGCTTCACCACCGAGGTGGCCGAAGAGCGCATCGGGCGCTGTTTCGGGGTGGGCGAGATGGCTTCGCTGAATCTCGATAAGGCACCATTGGCTGCCGCTGCTGTGGGCGCGGTACTGGTTTATCTGGAGCAGACGCAGAAACGGGCACTGGCCCATTTGCAACTTCCCGTGTTGCGCGAGGCTCAGGGGTGCCTGGGCATTGATGCGCGTTCGCGGCGCAATCTGGAGTTGTACGAAAGCCTGTCGGGCGATCCGCACGGCGGCATGATCGGTGTGCTGGATCAAACGGCCACGCCGATGGGGGCGCGCATGTTGCGCGACTGGCTGGATCGGCCGCTGAACGAGACGACAGCGATTGCCGCAAGGCAGGATGCCGTGCAGAGCCTGATCGACGATGCGGATGCCCTGCGTGCGATTCGCCACAGTTTGAAGGATATCCGCGACATCGAGCGCATGCTCACCCGCCTGGCGCTGGAGCGTGCCGCCCCGCGTGATTATCGCGGTCTGGCCAATTCCCTGCTGGTATTGCCGCAATTGGTGGAGGCATTGGACGGGCGCAGCGGCTTGTTTGCCGGAGTGATTGCCGCCATGGGTGGACTGAATGATCTGGCTGTCCGGTTGCATGCAGCTCTCGCCGAGCCGCCGCCGGCGCATGCAAGGGATGGCGGGGTGATTTGTGCAGGCTTTGATGCAGAGCTGGATCGGCTGCGTAATCTGGCACGCGGTGCCGATGACTGGCTGGCCGCCTTTGAGGCCGAGCAGCGCAAGATCAGTGGCATCAGTAAATTGCGCGTGAAGTACAACAAGGTATTCGGTTATTTCATCGAGATTCCCAAATCGCTGGCCGATCAGGCACCGGTGCATTACGTACGCAAACAAACACTGGTGGGAGCCGAGCGATTCATCACCGATGAGCTGCACCAGCACGAGGAAGAGGTGCTGCGCTCGAAAGAGTCGGCTCTCACGCGCGAATGGGAATTAATTGATCAGCTGCGCCGCGAGATTGTCGGGCGCGCGGCAGCTATTCAGACGGCTGCGGCTGCGGTGGCCAGGCTGGATGTGCTGGCCTGTTTTGCGGCGCTGGCGATTGAACATCGCTATGTACGTCCCGAGGTGCATGGCGGGCATGCGCTCACGGTGAAGGGCGGGCGGCATGCGCAGGTTGAGCAATGTCTGGAGCCGGGGAGTTTTGTCGCCAACGATACCGAAATGCATATGCAGCGCCGGCGTTTCATGCTGCTCACCGGGCCGAATATGGGCGGAAAATCGACCTATATGCGACAGGTGGCGTGGGTCGTCTGGCTGGCCCATACCGGTTGTTTCGTACCCGCCGATGCTGCGCGCGTTCCGCTGTTAAGTCGTATTTTCACCCGTATCGGTGCCGGCGATGAGCTGGCGGCGGGGCGCTCCACCTTTATGGTCGAGATGATGGAGACGGCGCATATCCTTAATCAGCTGGGGCCACGCTCGCTGGTGATTATTGATGAAATCGGACGCGGTACCAGCACCTGGGATGGTCTGGCTATTGCCTGGTCGGTGGCCGAGCAGCTTATGCAGGCGCGCGATGTGTTCACCCTGTTTGCCACGCATTACCACGAACTGACGGGCCTGCCCGATGAATATACGCAGAGCTTTAATGCCTCTGTCATGGTGCGTGAGCATCGTGGCGACGTGGTGTTTCTGCATCGGGTCGAAGATAATGCCGCCGATCGATCTTACGGCATCGCCGTGGCCAAACTGGCCGGCCTGCCGCGCGAGGTGGTAAAAAGGGCACGTGAGCATCTGTTCCGGCTTGAACACGATGCCGAGATGGCAGCTGAATCGGGTAAGCCGCAGTTGGGGCTGTTTGCCGAGGCCGAGCGGCGTGAAAAACAGGAGCGCGAGCGGCTGCATGCGGCACTGGCGGCACGCTTGTCCGAGCTGGATGTATCCGCCATGCGCCCGCTGGAGGCGCTTAATACACTGGATGAGCTGGTACGCATGGTGACCGGGAGTGACGATGGGCATGAGTAGTGAGGTGTTGCCTGCAGCCCGTTATGCGGGTGAGCTGAAGAAATTACTCGCTGAGACAGAGACTCTGTTTGCGGCAGGCGAGATGGGCAGCGTGCTGGTGCATCGTCTGAGTGACGGGGTGGATAGCCTGCTGCGTGACATATGGCAGGAGATGGCCTCGGATATTTCCGACCGGGTTGATCTGCTGGCCGTTGGTGGCTTCGGGCGTGGCGAGCTGTGCCCGTATTCCGACTGGGATTTGTGGTTCCTGCTGGGTTCGGAGTCCGATGCGCAGGTGAATGAGCGCATCGAGCGCTTTATTTATGTGCTGTGGGATATGAATGTGAAGCTCGGCCATGCCGTGCGCACAGTGGATGAAACCATTGAGGCCATGGGTGGTGACGGGAATACAGCAACGGCGGCACTGGAGATGCGCTTGATCTGCGGTAGTGGTGCAGGCTATGCCGTGCTCAGGGGTAAGGTGGATGCCTTCTTTGCCCGTCGCCGTAAGGCCTTTGTCGAGGCCAAACTGGATGAGATGCAGCAGCGCCATCATAAAGCGGGTGATACGGCCTTTCTGATGGAACCTGATCTGAAAGAAGGGCGGGGCGGCCTGCGCGATGTGCAGACCGTCTTCTGGCTGGCCCGTGCCTGGCATGGCAGCAGCGATATCAGACAACTGGTTGAACTCGGTTTTATCAGCGAAACCGAACACATGCATTTGATGCAGGCCCAGGATTTCCTGTACCGCTGCCGCGTTGGTCTGCACGTCGAGGCAGGGCGGGGCAATGATCGACTGGGCTTTATGCAGCAGATGCAGTTGGCCGAACGCATGGGTTACAGGAACGAACCCTACCGCCCGGGCGTGGAAGTGTTTATGAAGGATTACTTCCGCCATGCAGGGCGCATTCAGCGCGTGTCCGGCCTGTTGTGCCTGCATTTTCAGGAGGAGTTGCATCCGCAGTGGCTGACGCGACGCAGGGATATCGGTGACGGCTTTGTGCTCGAGGGGCAGCGACTGGGTGTGCGCGACGGCAAGGTGTTTGAGCAGGATCCCCTGCGCTTGCTGCGCATCTTTCATGTTGCGCAGGAGGGTAAGCGGCATTTATCCGGCGGTGCATTGCGCCAGGTGCGCGAACATGGGGGGCTTATCGACGATGCATTTATTGCCAACCCCGAAGCGCAGCAGACCTTCCTTGATATCCTGAGCGACTCGCGCAATGTTTCCTCAGTGCTCAAGGAGATGAACGATACCGGCATACTGGGGCGTTTTATTCCCGAGTTTCGCCATGCCGTAGGTCTCGGGCAGTTCAATAATTATCATGCCTATACCGTGGATGAGCATACCATTCGCGCGGTGGCCGAGGCGCGCAATATGGCGCATCGCCTGCATGGCGAACGATTGACGCTGGCCTGCGATATATTCGCCCGTCTGCAGCGCCCCGAGTTGCTGTATATAGCTATCTTGTGCCACGACATCGCCAAGGGCATGCCCGGCGATCATTCGGATCTGGGTGCGGTGATTGCCGCTGATGTGTGTCGGCGTCTTGGTGTGAGCCGTGATGCACAGGAACTGGTCTCCTGGCTGGTGCGCCATCATTTGCTGATGGCCATTACCTCGCAGCGTTGTGATTTAACGGACCCCCACGCCATAGCCAGCTTTGCTGAAAAGGTCAGCGATATGGAACGGCTGCGCTATCTGTTATGCCTGAGTGTGGCCGACATCGCTGCCGTCGGACCTGGCGTGTGGAACGAATGGAAGGGCAGCCTGCTGCGTGAATTGTATCTGGCCACCGAGCGTCACCTGATGGGTGAGGAGGATGCCAGCCGTGGCACGCAGGAGCGCGTGGCTGTGCGCATTGAGAGCACTCTGGCCAAGGTGCAGACAGCGCAGCGCAGCGGGTTGAAGAAGGTTCTGCAGCAACTGCCGTGGCGCGCGGTGATGGGGTTTCCGCCACGGCATCTGTTGCGTGTTGGTTCCCTGATGCAGGCCTCACCGGAGGGTGGGGTTGATGTGTTGGTGGATCAGAGTCGCGGCGAGAGCCTTGTTTTTGTGCTGGCGCCCGACCGCAAGCGTCTGCTAGCCGACCTGACAGCAGCCTTGTCCTCCGGTTACGTCAACATTGTTGCGGCGCATGCCTATCAGATTGATGCCAATCGAGTGCTCGATGTGTTTCATGTGCAGGGGGGCGATGGCAAGGCATTAAGCGAGAAAAGCGATCTACACAGATTGCAGCAACGCATGCAGAAGGTCGTTGAAGGCGAGGATGTGAGCAGGGCCAAGCCAGGCAAGCAGCATATACTGATGCATCATGTTTCGGTGTCGGCCAGACCCTTGCCCCTGGCCTCAAGCCGGCAGACGGCCATTGAGGTGGTGGCTGCCGATCGCACAGGTCTGTTGGCAGCGCTTGCCACGGAGATCGACGATGCCGGTTTCAGTGTGCGTGGCGCCAGTATCAGCACCTTCGGCGAACGCGTTGTGGACGTGTTTTTCCTGACCCACGGCAATGGCGATACCCTGTCGCCGGCGGAAGTCGATGCGATATGCGAGCGTCTGAGCCGGGCAGCTGAATTGCCGACAGCAGCATGAGATTGTTCGGCAGACATCCTACCGGCTTTGTGCTGGCACTGGCTGGTGGCGGTGGTCGCGGATTGGCGCATCTGGGTGTGCTCAAGGCGCTGGAGGAACACGGGCTTCGTCCGGATGCTATTGTCGGCACCAGCATCGGCGCCCTGTTCGGTGCGATGTATGCGCTGAATCCGGATGCCGGGGAAGTCCGTGATCGCGTATTCAAATTCCTTGATTCGGATGTGTTCCGCAATATCAACCTGCCCAGCGTTCAAGATGATACGGGAGCCGAAGATGATTCATGGCTGACGCGTTTAACGGCTGTGGCAAGGCAGACGATTCTGTACACCAGAGCGATGAACGACATTGCCATTGGCGATCCCAGCGCGCTGACCAGGGTGGCTAACCTGTTTTGCGGTGGGGGGAGTTTCGAGGCGGCGAAGATACCCGTTTATGTTACGGCAGTGCGTTTTCCCGGCGGCGAGTGTCAGCTCTTTTCGCAGGGGGATTTGTGCATGGCGCTGGCGGCCAGCATGGCGGTTCCGGGGGTGTTCGCCCCTGTTGAGATCGATGGTGAACGTTATCTCGATGGAGGACTGGCCAGTGAGGTGCCGGCCAAGGAGGCGCGAGACGTGGCTGGCGATTCGCAGTTGGTGGTTGCGGTGAATACCGGTGCCAACCCCGATCCTTCATATGAACCGTACAATGTGCTCGGTATGCTGGATTGGACAGCGCAGGTGAAATCCTTGTATCTGCGCAAATATCAGAAGGAACACGCCGATGTGCTCATCGAGCCATTGGTCGGCGCCACGCAGTGGCACGATTTTTCCAACTCTTATGATGAGGTCGGGTGCGGCTATGAAGCGACGCTGGGAATGATTCCTGAGCTGCGTAAACGGCTTGGTCGCTAAGCCCGTATGCATGTGTCTTCATCGAGAGATATGTGATGGTTGTTGAGCGGGCGGTTATTCTGGCCGCAGGGCTTGGCACACGGCTGAAGTGGCTGACGCGAGAGTGCCCCAAGGCCTTGATGCCGGTGGCCGGAGCCCCGGCCATTGTGCAGGTGATCCGGGGGCTGGCATCGCAAGGTGTGCGTTATATCGCCGTCAATGTGCATCATCATGCCGATGCATTGTGTGCCGCGCTGGGTGACGGGTCGCGTTACGGTGTGCGTCTGTATTACAGCCCTGAGAAAAACCTGCTTGATTCGGGCGGTGGTGTGCGTACGGCGATGGAGAAGCTGCCGGGCGAAGGCCTGCTGGCAGTGCACAATGCCGATGTGCTGTGCAATGTCGATGTGCGGCAGTTGGCCGGCATATGTCCTGCTGCTGGCTGCGCAATCGGACTGGTGCCCAATCCGGCGCATCATGCGGCGGGGGATTTCTCCCTGCACGGCGGTCGTGTCACAGATTCCGGTGAGTCGCGTTTTACCTTCTCCGGTGTGTCGGTCTGGCAGGCGGAGGCACTTTCAACCTATGCTGTCGGGGAAAAGTTTTCTCTGGTACAGCCAATGCGCCGGCTGATTGATGCGTCTTTGTGTGCAGGGTTTGTATATCGTGGTCCGTGGTTCGATATTGGTCGGCCCATCGATCTGATTCGTGCCAGAAGGCAGTGGGGAGGATGACGTGAATTTTGATTTGCATCCCAGATTGGCACAGGACTGCTTTATCGTCGGGTACTTCGATTTATGTGTCCTGTTACTGATGAACGATGCGCGCTATCCGTGGTTTATTCTCGTGCCGCAGCGGGCAAACATCAGCGAAATTCACCATTTGAGCGGCGCGCAGCGGCAACAGCTGATGAGCGAGTCGGCGGCCCTGTCCGAGGCGCTGGAGGCGGCCTTTTCCGCCGATAAAATCAATATCGCAGCCCTGGGCAATGTCGTGCCGCAGTTGCATATCCACCACATCGTGCGCTATCGCAGCGATCCGGCCTGGCCGGCGCCCGTATGGGGAAAATTACCTGCTATCCACTATGCCGATGGTGCACAGGTTGCTGTGATGCAGCGCCTGCTCGCGCAGCTTCCCGCTGATCTTTTGCAGGGTTCGTGATGAAATCGGTCGCTGAACAAAGGCTTCTCCTCGCCATGATTGTCGGCATCGTGGCCGGCGGCCTTTCAGGCTTCCTCTGGGGTGAGGCCATGCTGAGCGTTAAATGGCTGGGCGACCTCTTTTTAACGATGCTGAAGATGCTCATTGTGCCTCTGGTTGCGGCCAGTGTGATTACCGGCGTGGCAGGCCTTGGTGATGTGCGCAGGCTCGGGCGCATGGGCGCCTATTCCGTGGCCTATTATCTGTGCACCACGCTTATCGCCGTGTCCATCGGACTGATGATGGCCAATCTGTGGCAGCCGGGTGTGGGTGTTTCTCTGGGGGCCGATCTGGCGGCGTCCCGGCCGGCAGCCGGTGATATCGGTGTGACGGACCTGATCCTGTCATTGGTGCATCCAAACATCATTGCGGCTGCGGCTGATATGAAGCTGTTGCCGATCATCGTTTTCTGCATCGTCTTTGCTGCAGCCCTTTCCACGCTGGGTGAGCGGGGCAAGCCGGTCATCGCCTTCTTCGAGGGTCTGAACGACGGTATGATGAAGCTGGTTGAGTGGATCATGTGGCTGGCCCCCTTGGGGGTATTCGCACTGATTGCTTCAAGGCTGGGGGCGGCCGGTGGCGGCGAGGCCTTCCTTGGCCAACTGGCCGGGCTGGCGAAATATGCGGCTGCTGTGATATCCGGCCTGCTGACCCATGCAGCCGTTCTCTGTCTCGTTCTGGCTGTGCTGGCGCGGCAGCATATCGGGGCCTATCTGAAACATATGGCGGCGGCCCTGATAACCGCCTTCTCCACCGCGTCATCCAGCGCCACCCTGCCGCTCACCATGGAAGGGGTGAAACTGGCGGGCGTGGATGAAAAGGCGCGGCGTTTTGTGCTGCCACTGGGCGCAACCATCAATATGGATGGAACAGCTCTTTATGAAGCGGTTGCTGTGCTGTTTATTGCCCAGGCCTATGGCATCGATCTCTCTTTCGGGCAGCAGATGGTGGTGCTGCTGACTGCGACCATGGCAGCCATCGGGGCGGCTGGTATCCCTGAGGCGGGATTGGTCACCATGGTTATCGTGCTCGAGGCCGTTGGCCTGCCTCTGGAGGGCATTGGCCTGTTGCTGGCGATTGACTGGTTCCTCGACCGGTGCCGGACGACGATCAACGTGTTCGGTGATTCGGTGGGCGCAGCCGTAGTCGGGCGCTTTGCGCCCGGAGGCTGAGCCATTACTTTTAAATTGGCGCAAAACAATCGATTTGGTGCTTTGATGTATGTGTCGCTTGCCGGTAGGATGCGCGGCTTATTTGTGCAGGGGGTATGACGCGCATGAAAATGCCTGAAATGACAGAGGCTTTAACATTTGATGATGTGTTGCTGGTACCTCAGGCCAGCAAGGTTGTGCCGCGCGAGGTCAGCACGGTATCGCAGCTGACCAACAAGATCCGGTTGAACATCCCGGTGATGTCCGCGGCCATGGATACCGTGACCGAATCCGCCACCGCCATTTGTCTTTCCCAGGAAGGTGGTATCGGCGTGATCCACAAGAACATGACGCCTGAGCAGCAGGCGCAGGAAGTGCGCCGCGTGAAGCGTTACGAGGCGGGCGTTGTGCAGGAGCCGCTGACGGCTTCCCTTGATATGCGCCTTGCTGATGTGGTGCGGCTGTCGCGCGACAATGGTTTTTCCGGGTTTCCGGTATTGGATTCCGACGGCAAGCTGTGCGGTATTATCACCAACCGCGATATCCGTTTTGAAAGCGATGCCGGAAAATCGGTTGCCGAGATGATGACCCCGAAGGAAAGGCTGGTTACCGTGAAGCCGGGCACCAAGCCTGATGCCTGCAAGGAGTTGTTCCGCAAGCACCGCATCGAGAAGTTACCGGTGGTGGATCGTGACGGCTATCTGCGCGGCATGGTGACGGTGCGCGATATTGAACAGGCCACGGCATTCCCCAATGCGGCGCGTGATGATCTCGGACGTTTGATCGTGGCGGCAGCTATCGGTGTTGGCGAGAAGGAAATGGCGCGCTTCGAGCTGTTGCATGCGGCCGGTGTCGATGCGGTGATTGTCGATACTGCGCACGGCCATTCGGCAGGTGTTATTAGTCAGGTGCGCGAGATCAAGCGGCGCTATGGTGACACGATTCAGATCATCGGCGGCAATATTGCCACGGGCGATGCAGTGCGCGACCTGGCCGAGGCCGGTGCGGATGCCGTGAAGGTGGGTATTGGTCCGGGCTCGATATGCACAACGCGTATGGTGGCCGGTGTCGGTGTGCCGCAGCTGACTGCCGTGATGGATTGTGCTGCTGCCGGGCGCGATGTCGGTATTCCCGTGATTGCTGATGGCGGTATCAAGTTCTCCGGTGATTTTGCCAAGGCCATGGCGGCCGGTGCTTCATGCTGCATGTTTGGCTCGATGTTCGCCGGTACCGACGAGGCTCCCGGCGAGAAGATTCTGTTTCAAGGCCGGGCTTATAAGACCTATCGCGGCATGGGTTCGCTTGGCGCCATGGAATTGGGCAGCAAGGACCGCTATTTCCAGGGCGATGTAGACGAGGCCATGAAGCTGGTACCTGAAGGTATTGAAGGACGTGTTGCCTATAAGGGAGCTCTGTCGGAAATCCTGCATCAGCTCGTTGGCGGTTTGCGCGCCTCGATGGGCTACATCGGGGCCAACGATATTGCCGCCATGCATGCCAAGGCGCGTTTTGTGCGCATCACCGGTGCGGGCCTGCGCGAATCGCATGTGCATGATGTAACCATCACCAAGGAAGCGCCCAATTACCGTCTTGATTCCTGAGCGACGAAAGGCGGACTAAACATGGAAAAGATTCTTATTCTCGATTTTGGCTCGCAGTACACCCAGCTGATTGCGCGTCGGGTGCGCGAGGCCGGCGTGTTCAGCGAATTGCACCCGTGGGACATGACGGCGGCGGAGATTCAGGAATTCAAACCTTCCGGCATCATCCTTTCCGGTGGTCCGAACTCGGTTTATGAGCAGGAAACCCCGAAGGTGCCCGGGATTGTTTTTGAGCTTGGCGTACCCGTGCTCGGTATCTGCTACGGCATGCAGACCATGGCGGCTCAGCTCGGTGGCAAGGTTGAAACAGGGCATGTGCGCGAATTCGGCTATGCAGAGGTTTTGAGCAGCGGCAATTCGGCTTTGTTGAGGGGGATCGAAGACAAGCCCGACGGCGTGCTTGATGTGTGGATGAGCCATGGCGACAAGGTGACCTCGCTGCCCGATGGCTTCCATGTTTTGTGCAGCAACGATTCCACGCCGATCGCCGGTATGGCTGATGAAACACGCCATTTCTATGCCCTGCAGTTTCACCCCGAGGTGACGCATACGCATCAGGGTAAGGCAATTATCAGTCGTTTTGTGCACGATATCTGCGGCTGTGGACGCGACTGGAGCATGCCGCACTACATCGATACCGCAGTGGCGCATATTCGCGAGCAGGTGGGTGAGGAAGAGGTGATTCTGGGTCTTTCCGGTGGGGTGGATTCATCGGTTGCAGCCGCTTTGCTGCACCGTGCTATCGGCGATCAGCTGACCTGCGTGTTTGTCGATAACGGCTTGTTGCGCCTGAATGAGGCCGAGCAGGTGATGGCTACCTTTGCCGACCATCTGGGTGTGAAGGTGGATCATGTCGATGCAGCGGATCGTTTTCTCGGTCATCTGGCCGGGGAGAGCGATCCCGAAGCCAAGCGCAAGATTATCGGCCGTGAATTTGTGCATATTTTTCAGGAAGAAGCGGAAAAGATACCCAAGGCCAAATGGCTGGCACAGGGCACGATTTATCCCGATGTGATTGAATCCGCCGGTTCGAAGACCAAGAAGGCGCATACCATCAAGAGTCACCACAATGTTGGCGGCCTGCCCGAAACCCTGCATTTGAAGTTACTCGAACCCTTGCGCGAGCTGTTCAAGGACGAGGTGCGAGAGCTGGGTGTGGCCTTGGGCCTGCCGCGCGAGATGGTGTACCGGCATCCCTTCCCGGGGCCCGGACTGGGTGTGCGTATTCTGGGCGAGGTTAAGAAGGAATATGCCGATCTGTTGCGTCTGGCCGATGCAATTTTCATCGAGGAGCTGCGTGCATCCGGCTGGTACGACAAGACCAGTCAGGCATTTGTCGTCTTTCTGCCGGTGAAAAGTGTCGGTGTGATGGGCGACGGACGGACCTACGAATGGGTGGTGGCTTTGCGGGCGGTGCAGACGCAGGATTTCATGACCGCCCACTGGGCAGAGCTTCCGCATGCGCTGCTGGCCAAGGTGTCGAATCGCATCATCAACGAGGTGCGCGGTATCAACCGTGTTGTGTACGACGTGTCCGGCAAGCCGCCGGCCACCATTGAGTGGGAATAGATTTTACTGGCAACGAGTGATTAAAAAAACCGAAGGGGCCACAGGTCCTGTATCCAAGGAGAACACATGAAGAAGATTGTTACTATCGCAGCAGTACTGCTGCTGGCCGGCTGTAATGCCGCTGATGACAAGGCTCCCGCAGCCAAGGCTGGCGCGCTGGACAGCGAAAACGCCAAGTTCAGCTATGCCATTGGTCTGGATGTCGGTCGTTCGCTATCACGTATCGACGAGAAGCTGGATATGTCCGCTTTCAACGAAGGCCTGATGACGTCTGTGGACGGTAAGGAATCCAAGCTGACTGAGCAGGAAATTGCCGAGGTGAAACAGGCTGTATTCAAGCGCCAGCAGGAAGCCATGATTGAGAAACAGAACAAGCTGGCGGTGGAGAATAAGGCCACCGGCGGCAAGTTCCTGCAGGAAAATGCCAGTGCAGAGGGCGTGAAATCGACAGAAAGCGGCTTGCAGTACAAGGTGCTGACCGAAGGCGCAGGTCCGAAGCCGACGCTCGACGACACAGTGAAGGTGAATTACGAGGGTAAGTTGCTCGACGACACCGTGTTTGATTCCTCCTACAAGCGTGGCCAGCCGGTCACATTCCCGCTGGGCAGCGTGATTGAGGGCTGGAAGGAAGGCCTGCAGTTGATGCCAGTGGGCAGCAAGTATCGTTTGTTCATCCCGGCCGCACTTGCCTACGGTGAACGCGGTGCCGGCAACATCATCGGCCCGAACGCGGTGCTGGTATTTGATGTCGAACTGCTGGATATCGAGAAACCAGAGGCCGCAGCGCAGTAATGTTTCAACGCCTGAGTGAGAAGCTCGGCGGTATCGCCGAGCGCCTCAGGGGTGCGGCACGCGTCTCTGAGGCTGATCTGGATGCCACGCTGCGTGAGATGCGGCTGGCCCTGCTGGAGGCCGATGTAGCGCTTCCCGTGGCGCGTCATCTGATGGCCGAGGCACGGCAGCGTGCCATGGGTGCTGAGGTGGCCAAGAGTCTGAATCCGGGACAGGTCATCGTTAAAATCCTGCATGATGTGCTGGCCGATGTGCTGGGCGGTCAGCGGCGCGATCTGGATATCTCACGCATTCCATCGGTGATTCTGTTGTGTGGTTTACAGGGCGCAGGTAAAACAACCACGGCCGGTAAGCTGGCAAAGCTTCTTGCCGGGCAGGGGCGCAAGGTTGCGCTGACCAGTGTCGATGCGACACGCCCTGCGGCGCGTGAGCAGTTGCAGGTGCTGGCTGGTCAGGTGGATGTCCCCTATGTGCAGGGCGAGGGAACTACAGCGGCTGCCATGGCGCTTTCTGCCCTGAATCGGGCACGCAGCGAGGGTCATCATGTGCTGATTCTCGATACCGCCGGCCGACAGGTGGTGGATGATGGTCTGATGGCCGAAATCCGCGAGGTGGCGGAAAAGATTCAGGCATCCGAGCGTCTCTTGGTGCTCGATTCGATGACCGGACAGACAGCTCTGACCATCGCCGAGCAGTTCCATGCTGCGGTGGATATGTCCGGCTGCATTCTTACCAAAACGGATGCCGATGTGCGCGGCGGTGCGGCCCTATCGGTGGCGCATATTACCGGTGTGCCGATCCGTTTTGTCGGTACGGGCGAGAAGATTGATGCCTTCGAGACCTTTGATCCGCAGCGTTTTGCAGGGCGGATTCTCGGGCAGGGCGATGTTGTCGGGCTGGTTGAGAAGGTTCAGGCCCATGTTGACCAGGAGCAGGCCGAGAGACTGGCCGGCAAGGTCAGGAAGGGCTCCTTCGATCTGATGGATTTTGCCGATCAGCTTGGCCAGATGCAGAAGATGGGTGGCATGGGCAGTATGCTAAAGATGCTTCCCGGGGTGAAGTTGCCGCAGGAAGCCTTGGCGCAGATGGATGACAAGCCGGTGAAACGCATGCAGGCCATGGTGTATTCGATGACGCCGAGGGAGCGGCTTTATCCGAAGCTGATCAATGGCAGCCGCAAGAAGCGTATTGCTGCCGGTTCGGGCACCAGTATTCAGGAACTGAATCAGATGCTCAAACAGTTTGCCCAGATGCAGAAGATGATGAAGAGAATGAAGGGTGATAAGGGCAAGCGCATGATGGCCCAGATGGCCGGCAAGTTCGGTGGTTTCGGCGGCATGGGTGGTATGTCTAAGATGTAAAGTTGCTGGCGTTTGTAAAACGCCAGAGGTAAGGCTGATAGGGAATGGATTTCTTCTTTCTTGATCGGCCAAGAAAGAAGCAAAGAAGGCCGCCCACGGGTAGCTGTGAATTCCCGGCCCGATCACTCGTCCAGCGGGCGCAAACCGGGAGTAAGGCCCCCTTTATTTACGCAAGACCCCACTGGCCAAGCGCCCGATCCGGCACAGCTACAAGCGGGACCCGGAGTCAAAACATGATTGTGATTTTCGGGGTGACATTTTATACAGACGCGATATAGTGCGCGACCTGATTTTCCGGAGGTATTGATTTTATGGCAACAATGATTCGCCTGCAGCGCGGTGGCCGCAAGAAGCGTCCGTTTTACTCCATCGTTGTGATGGACAAACGTGATCGCCGTGACGGTGCATTCATCGAGAAGCTCGGCTACTACGATCCGTGCACGACGCCTGATGTGCTCGAACTCAATCTGGAGCGCGTCAATGCGTGGAAGGCGGAGGGCGCTGAGGTGTCCGGTCGCGTTGCCAGCCTGATTCGTCTGGCTGAGAACCCTGAGCTGGCCGCCAAGGCATCTGCCAAGGCAGAAGCAGCTGTCGCAGCCAAGAAGGCAGCCGCAGAGGCCAAGATCAAGGCTGAAGCTGAAGCTGCTGCCAAGGCCAAGGCTGATGCCGAAGCTGAGGCCAAGGCTGCCGAGAAGGCCGCTGCCAAGGCTGCTGCCGACGAAGCCGCTGCTGAAGCTGCTGCCGCAGAGCCAGCTGTTGAGGCCGCTGCTGAACCAGCTGCAGAGGCTGAAGAAGCTGTCGCTGAGGACAAAAAAGACGTCTGAGCACCTGCTTGAGGTCGGGGCGGTTCATAAGCCTCATGGCCTGAAGGGAGCCCTGACTATTTATTCATATACCCGGCCTGCCATCGGCATCGCCGGGTATTCTTTTTGGTGGCTGGGAAGTACGGCCGCAAACGCCACCCGCCATTCAGTGCAACGCTGCTGGCAGCATGGCAGGCGCATTCTCGCCGAACTGCAGGATATATCCGACGTCAATGCAGCAGAACGCCTGGCTGGCATGAAGGTCTGGGTTCCTGTGGAAGAAGTCGACGTCGACGATGACGAATACCTGTGGCAGGACCTGATCGGTTGTGAGGTCTATCAGGCTGATGGCGGTCTGTTGGGTTCGGTAACAGCGCTGGAGGAATACGGCGCTCAGGATATTCTGACCGTACAATCGCCTGCTGATGCAGCACAGCCGGGCGAGTGGATGTTGCCCTTTATCGAAGAGGTGGTTGCCGATGTGGATATCGATGCAAAACGCATCACGGTAAACCTGCCTGAAGGGATGGATGCTTGTTTTACGCCCAGATTCTGACCCTTTTTCCTGAGTTTTTTGCTTCGCCGTTAGCCTGCTCGATTCCCAAAAGGGCGATTGAGGCCGAACTGGCCAGGGTGGATTGCATCCAGATTCGCGATTTTGCTACCGATAAGCATCGCAGCGTTGATGATTCGCCCTATGGCGGCGGGCCGGGCATGCTGATGAAGCCCGAACCGTTGGTGGCGGCAATTCGCGATGCCAGAAGGCGACGCCCGGAAACCCGGGTGGTGATGCTCACTCCGTCCGGTGTGCCATTCACCCAGGACAAGGCGCTGGAGTATGCCCGCATGTCTGATGTCACCCTGCTCTGCGGCCGTTATGAGGGCTTCGACGAGCGCATTGTTGATTATGTCGATGAGCAGCTGTCGCTGGGTGATTATGTGCTCTCCGGCGGCGAGCCTGCAGCCTTGTGTGTACTTGATGCAGTGATTCGCCTCTTGCCCGGTGTGCTTGGCTCTGCCGAGTCAGCTGTGCTCGATTCATTCAGCGAGGAAGGCATCCTCGATTGGCCGCATTACACTCGTCCTGAGGAATTTGAAGGTAAGCGCGTACCTGATGTGTTGCTCTCCGGGAACCATGCGGAGATTGAGAAATGGCGGAAGGAACAATCACGGCTGCGCTCCAAGCGCAGAAGCTCATCCTGAGCTGGCGTGTGCTGCCATATAATGGATAAAAAACGGGGCCTGATGGCCCCGTTTGCATTGCTGTTGCGCTGTCGAAAGGCTTAATCGGCTGGTGGCGTGTCCACTATCGCTTCATCTTCCGGAGCAGCTTCATCACTTCCCTGTTCATCTTCGGGTAAGACATTTTCATCACTTCCCTGCTCATCTTCGGGTAAGGCGTTTTCATCGCCGCTTCCGATGGCTTCGGAATATTCCGATGGTTCAGTGTCGCATGGGTTATTCTCATCAGCGTACTGCCCGTTATCGCAAGGGCTTGCCATCTCGCCTTCATTTGCCATGAGTATGGCGGGTGCCAGCATAAGGCTAATTATTGATGCAGCCAGCAGTGTTTTCAGTTTTATTGCCATAGATCTCCTGTCTACCAGTCATTCACATCATCAGAGCTGTCATAGTCATCGACATGGCTGATCCAGTCATCGATAAAATCATCATCGGGTTCCAGATTGCGTTGTAAATCAATGGCTCCCGTCGCGCCGGAATCTTCATCCTCATCATCCAATTCATTGCCGACAGAAACTTCCTGCATCTGAGGTTTTCCCATAAAACTCTCCTTCAACAAGTCGTGTTTGTGTTCCTTACCTCGGCAATGTGTGGACAGGGGGGTAGGGAGTAAAGCAAAATAATTCATTCAGCCTGTTCGAATATGGAGAACACATGAATATTGATCTTCTGCGTACGTTTCTGGCGGTTGCGGAACATGAAAGCCTGCGGCGTGCAGCCGATTATATGCATCTCACGCCTTCGGCAGTGTCGGCCAGAATCAGGCAGCTTGAACGATCACTGAACACCCGTTTGTTCGAACGCAGCAAGTCAGGTGTTCAGCTAACCCCGGCAGGTCTTAAGCTGGCCAGTCGCTCCCGCAATCTGCTCCGCGAGTGGCAGGATATCCGGCAGGAGGTTGGGCAGGGCAGCAGCGACTCGATTCTCGTCCGCCTGGGCGCTCCGGGGGCCTTGTGGCAGGCAAGACTGCTGGCAGCAACAGCGGATTTTTGCCGCAGCAGGCCGAATATGCATTTCGTCCTCAAGACCGGGGGCCGCCGTGAACTGGCGACCATGTTGATTGGTGATGAGCTGGATTGTGTGGTCCTGCCTGAGCAGCTGGCATATCCCGGTTTTGAAAGCCGGAGGGTTGCTGTGTTGCGCCTGATCCCCGTTGCCACGCCCGATATTCCAGCCGATGAGGCAGTGCGCTTCAGTCATTTTGTCGAGGTGGATTGGGGGGACTCCTTTCGCGACCGTCTTGAACAGGTGGGCGTGTTGCTGCCGGTCGCTGCCGTGCAGATCAATGTGGCATGGCTTGGCCTTGACTGGTTGCTGCGCACCGGCGGTACGGCATGGCTGCCGCAGCACTTGGTGCGCGCGCATATTGAAGCCGGACGTCTTGTCCGCATTCCGGGTCCGGAGACGGTAAATCTGGATGTCTATGCGGCTTTTAATCAGGAACATATCGGAGCAGAGGCGATGGTTCGCGCTTTGCGCGATTCGATGGCCGAGGTTGAAGGGTAGGCAACATTGCGGTGAGGCCCCGGCAACTGCATTATGCACATCCTGATGCCCGCATGGCATGAGGAAATCGTTGGCAGGAGACATGATGGCTGAGTGGAAGGTTGAGGATGCCGCGGAACTTTATCAGGTGCAGGGCTGGGGCAGCAGTTTTTTCGGGGTGAACGAAGAAGGCCATATGGTGGCCATTCCTGACGGGAAACATCCTGTTGATCTGAAAAAGCTCTACGACGAATTGACCACGCGCGATTTGTATGCGCCGCTTCTGCTGCGTTTCTCCGATATCCTCAGGGAGCGTATGGCGCAGATCCATGAGCGCTTCACGATTGCCCGCGATGAGGCGGAATATCAGGGCCAATACTTCGGCGTCTATCCCATCAAGGTGAATCAGCAGCGCCAGGTGGTCGAAGAGATTGTTGAATTCGGCAGCGCATTCAACTGGGGTCTGGAGGCCGGTTCCAAGCCCGAATTGCATGCCACCCTGGCCATGCTGGAAGACGTTGAGGGCCTGATCGTGTGCAACGGCTACAAGGATCGCGAATTTATCGAGCTGGCCATGATTGGCCGCAAGATGGGTAAGCGCGTGTTCATTGTGGTCGAGAAGCCCAATGAACTGGATCTGATTCTGGAAGCCGCAAAGCGCTTTGAAGTTGAGCCGCTCATCGGGCTGCGTTGCCGTCTGGCCGCGACCAGCAAGGGTCTGTGGGAAGATTCCGGCGGCGATAACTCGAAGTTCGGGCTCTCCGCTTCCGATCTGGTGGAGGTGATCGACAAGCTGAAAAGCGTGAATATGCTCGATTGCCTGCGTCTGCTGCACTTTCATATCGGTTCGCAGGTGCCGCAGATCAGGCGCATCAAGCAGGCCATGCAGGAGGCGGCGCGCTTCTATGTAGAGATGCGCAAGCTGGGTGCACCGATCGAGTTCATGGATGTGGGCGGCGGTCTGGGTGTCAATTACGATGGTTCCGTTTCGGCCAATATTTCATCGGTGGATTATTCCCTGCAGGAGTATGCCAACGATATCGTCTGGACGATGAAAATGGTTTGCGATGACGAGGGAATGCCGCATCCGAATATTATTTCCGAATCGGGCCGGGCACTGGTGGCGCACCATGCGGTGCTGCTGATTGATGTGCTCGGCGTATCGCAGCGCAGCAGCGGCCTGCCACTTGCGGAGCCATCTGCAGACGCGCCGATGCCCTTATACCAGCTATGGGAGACACTGCAGGATTTGCCTGAGGTCAATCCACGCGAAACCCTGCATGATGTGGTCTCGCACAGGGAGGATGTGAACAAGCTGTTTGCACTGGGACATTGCTCGCTGGCCGACCGTGCGCATGCGGATGCCCTTTACTGGCATATGCTGGGCATCCTGATCGGCAAGCTGGATGAGGAGGAGCTCGATCAGCAGATTCCCGGCATCCGAACCCAGATGGCGGATCGCTACTTCTGCAATTTTTCCCTGTTCCAGTCGCTGCCCGACTCATGGGCGATTGATCAGGTATTTCCGGTGGTGCCGATTCACCGCTTGAATGAAGAACCATCACGGCAGGCCATTCTGGTTGATATCACCTGCGATTCGGACGGCAAGATTCAGCAGTTTCCGCTGGCAGGTCATGTGGCGCAAACCCTGCCCCTGCATCCGGTCAAAACGGGCGAGGAATATATTATCGGTATTTTCCTGACCGGTGCTTATCAGGAAATCCTCGGCGACCTGCATAATCTGTTCGGCGATACGCATGCGGTGCATGTACGCATGGACGGTGACCACTATGAACTGGAGCAGGTGGTCGAGGGCGAATCGGTGGCCGAGGTGCTCGATTATGTGCAGTTCCACGAAACCGTGCTGCTTGATCGTATGCGCCGGCAGCTGGCGCATGCACGTAAGGAAGACCGCATCACGGCCAAGGAATCCACGGCCTTCCTCAACTACTACCGCGAGGGCCTGAAGGGCTATACCTATCTGGAGGAGAACGCTCCGATGGGGCTGCTCAAGGAATAGGGCCTGTTTCGCCGCTCTACTCAGGGACCAGCCAGTCGCTACGCGCAGTGCCGGCAGTGGGGCAGAGCACCTGTTTCAACCAGTTCAATGAGATGCGAATCGACTGTGCGGCATGCCAGGGCGGGTTGACGATGAGCATGCCCGAGCCTTGCATCTGCATGGGCCTGTCGGTATCCCCGAAGGCCCCGTTGCCTTCGAGTTCGACACGCAGAATCTTGCGTATGCCCGATTTCTGCAATGCGCGAAACAGCTCGCGCTGCCTCCCGGCAGGCAAGAGCGGATACCAGATCAGGTAGACCCCGGCGCGAAAGTGCGGATAAGCGTCGGTGACAGCCTGTGCGATGCGGCGGTATTCATCCTTTTCCTCATACGACGGATCAATAAATACCAGGCCACGCTTTTCCTTTGGTGGCAACAGCGCGCGCAGGGCTTCATAGGCGTCGCGCTTGTGCAGGGCAAGACTGCGACTGCTCCTGAAGGACGAGCGCAGGGCATCGAATTCCTGCGGGTGCATCTCGCAGGCGGCAAGCCTGTCCTGATCGCGTTGCCAGTGGTGCAGCAGGGCGGTGGAGCCGGGGTAGGTGGTACATCTGTCGTCGTTATTCATGGAACGCACAGCCAGCAGCCAGCGGGCCACGCCCTCGGGCATGGGCTCATGCCGATGCGGCCAGATGCGGCCGATGCCGCTATCAAATTCCCGGTTCTTCAGTGCCTCTGCTGAATCCAGATCGCAGTTTCCGCGGCTGGCAAAGGCATCAAGCGCAAACATCGGCGCATCCTTCTGCTGCATGGCGGCGAGCACCTCGCCGAGCACGATATGCTTGAGCACATCGGCATGATTGCCGGCGTGGTAGCTGTGCTGATAACTCAGCACGGCAAAGGGTTCTGCATCAGCGCTCTAATTGCCTGGGGGTAGGTCCCGTATACAGCTGGCGCGGACGGTCGATGCCATGCCCTTCCTGCTTGAGTTCCAGCCAGTGCGAAACCCAGCCGACGGTGCGGGCTACGGCGAATACGGCGGTGAACATGCGGCTCGGGAAGCCCATGGCACGCAGCAGAATGCCGGAATAGAAATCGACGTTCGGATACAGCTTCTTCTTGATAAAGTATTCATCCGACAGCGCGATGCGCTCGAGTTCGAGGGCTGTGGCCATCAGCGGGCTATTTTCCATGCCGAGATGGGAAAGCACGTTCAGGGTGGTGTCGCGGATGATGGCTGCGCGCGGATCGTAGTTCTTGTACACGCGGTGGCCGAAGCCCATCAGGCGGAAGGGATCGTTCTTGTCCTTGGCGCGTTTCACCACATCGGGAATGCGCTCGGGCGAGCCGATCTCCTCCAGCATCAGCAGCACGGCTTCGTTGGCTCCGCCATGCGCCGGGCCCCACAGGGTGGCGATGCCGGCCGACAGGCAGGCAAACGGGTTGGCCCCGGATGATGCAGCCATGCGTACAGTGGAGGTGGAGGCATTCTGTTCGTGATCGGCGTGCAGAATCATGATCAGCTCAATGGCCTTGGCCAGTACCGGATCGACGATATACGGCTCATTGGGCTTGCCGAACATCATCTGCAGAAAATTGGATGCATAATCCAGGCTGTTGTCCGGGTGGCGGATCGGGCGGCCGGCACTGTAGGTGAAGCTGGCGGCGGCAATCGCCGGCATCTTGGCGACCAGACGAATGGCGGCCTTCTGCTGATCGGCATCGCGATTGTAGTCCTGCGAATCCTGATAGAAGGCGGACAGTGCGCCGACCACGCCAACCATCACCGCCATCGGATGGGCATCGCGGCGGAAACCGCGATAGAAGGACAGAACCTGATCATGCAGCAGATTGTGGTCGCGAAGATCCTGCTGGAAGCTGGCCAGTTCCTCAGCATTGGGCAATTCGCCGTGCATCAGCAGATGTGCCACCTCGTCGAAATTACACTGTGCAGCCAGTTGCTCAATCGGATAGCCGCGATACAGCAGCTGTCCCTTGTCGCCATCGATGTAGGTAATGGCACTCTGGCAGGAGGCTGTGGAGCGGAAGCCGGGATCGAAGGTCAGCAGGCCCTGCTTATCGAGCAGCGCGCGCACATCAACCGCATCGGGGCCGATGGTTCCCTTGAGGATGGGGAGCGGATTTTGTGCCGACGCATCGCCGACAACGAGATTTGCAAACTGATTGGACATGGCTTTTCTCCACGTGGTTACGGGTCGCGCCCGTTAGCGCAATTGTCGTGCCCGACACATCCATTTGTCCAGCAGGATAATGTCTTTTGCACAGCACTGGCGATTTTCAGGGTGGCGGATTTTAACTGTGCTGGACAGGCGAGGACATGGAGGTTCATGATGATGGGCGGCAGAAAACCTGTGGCGGAGGCAGCATGATAAGCGATTTTATTGGCGACGGAGCATTCATTTCTCTGGTCGGGGTATCCATCCTTTGCGGTATCATGATCGGGCTGGAGAGACAGATCCGCGGTAAACCGTCCGGCGTCCGTACCAGCATCCTTGTCTGTATAGGAACGGCGGTTTTCGTGCATCTCGGGGAGCAGGTGGGAGGTCCCGGTGCCGATCCGGGGCGCGTGCTGGGGCAGGTGGTGACCGGTGTGGGCTTTCTTGGCGCAGGAGTCATGTTCATGCGCGAGGGGACGGTGCTCGGTGTAACAACGGCTTCAGTGATATGGATACTGGCCGCCATCGGGGCAACGATTGGTCTGGGCAAGTATCACATGGGTATCGGCCTGGCCCTGACCACCGTCACCATACTGGTTGTTACCGAGTGGCTGGAGCGGACCTTCAAGGGCATGCGCCGGGGAGCACATGAAATGTATCGTTCTCCGCCCGAGTCCCGGGATCAGGACGGGCAGGAAAAAGGCAAGCGCGACAGATAAAGCGCATCGCTCCGGCAGGGTGGCTGGTATTTTTCACCACGCTGTGCGAAACATTGCGTTTTACTTGCTCACCCCCATTCCCTTTAAATTGGCCGCAGGGAATCACGATTCCCCAAGAATATAAACTGATGGAGCGAAACATGGGATACGTTCCCGAGCATGAACAGCAGGAAGAAATTCTTCCATACAGGTCGAAGGGCCATGGACACAAGCCGAAGAAAAGGGAGTCGAAGCCTCTTCCCAAACGCAAGGGAGAAGATGAGTGGGGCGACGATTGGGACGATCACGAGATTGACTAAGCTCGACTAAAAGGCAGGGGGTATCCCTTGCCACCGACTCAGCGGTGATTCTGTACCGTTGACGGAATCACATCACCGGAAGCCTGCATGCTTATGGCCTCGGGATATTCGCGGTAGTGGGCACGCACCACTGCGGCCAGCCTCTGTTTGACTGCCTCATCCACCAGTGCGGCTGAAACAGGCGGCAGGACATCAATCAGCGATGCAAGCAGCCGGTCCTGCGGGGCCGGCATTTTTTTGATCCAGGCGGTGAGCAGGTCGCGGTCCACACGGGCCGGCAGCGAGCCCATGATGCCGACATCGTTCTGGTCGTGCACCAGAAGCCCGGTGGTGGTGCCGCGATCCAGGGTCAGCACCTGAAAGAAATAAAGCGTGTGGTAGGCCAGCTGTTTGTCCTTCTGCTCAGCCGTCGTTGCGCCTGCTGTGCGCAGGGCATGGTCGAGGATGGCTACATAGCTGTCGATGGCTGCTTCGCCAACGCTTTTGGCCAGTGCAAAATCAGCAGCTGCGTCGCCGCTGTTGTAGTTCTCCAGATAAAAATGCGCCACGCCGCGATGCCTGCCCAGCACCGGGATAAAGAAATAGCGCTCGCCCTGTTCTTTGGCTTCGGCGAACTGCTGCGGGGCGGCCTTTTCCAGTGCGGCAAAGAATGCGGTCTTGTCTGCCTCAAGCTCATTGGAAGGATTCAGATCGGCCATCATGCGCCAGTAGCCGCTGCCGTCTTTCATCTCCGTCCAGCTGATATGGATGTGCACCGAGGGGGCCAGGGGGTGCACGGGATGGATGATGGTGGAAATGGCATTGGCCGAGGCCAGCTTCTTCGCAGGCTCATCGTCGTAGTGCACCTGCGACACATTCACCGAGCCGCGCCCGATCAAATCCCCGTCCGCCGTTTCATAGCGCACGCCACCGCCGTGCCGCCCATCGTCGCGCAGCCATTGCACATCGGCAAAGCGCTGCGTGCTGTGCATATCGGCAGCCAGTTTCTCCAGCCCCTGCACAAAGCGGTGCTGCAGGGAGCTTACCAGTTCGAGTGCGCGACCGGCGCTGGCTGATGTGGCGGGAATACGTTTCATGGGTAAATACCTTTTGTGTTTGGTGGGAAAGATCTGTGTGGCAATCAGCCTTAGCGATACAGGCAGAGGTAGGCTGTCTGGCCGATGCTCTTCACGCCGAAGCTTTCGCCGGCCTCGACAGTGAACTGGCCGCCTGCAGCGATAGGCATCCATTCCCTGGAGCCGGGAAGCTTCACATCGAGATTGCCGGAGACAACCGACATGATTTCCTTGCTCGATGTGCCGAACTCGTATTCGCCCTCGGCCATCACACCGACCGTGGCCGGTCCTTCTGCGGTCTCAAAGGCAATGGATTTCACCTTGCCGTCAAAATACTCATTGGTTTTGAACATGTTGTTTCCTTTTTATCTGTGATTTGCTGCGCGGCGATGTCTTGCATGCGGCGCCTGATTCGGGGGCCATACTAGCGCGCAGGCTGATTCAGCCAACATTTGTTGCGCTATTACCTGCCGCGCAGTACGGGCTTGTATGCAAGGGGGCGGAAAAATGCAATACTGGTGACGTTCGACCCCGGGCTTTCTTTCCCTTAGAGGTACATCATTATGTTGCAGGCTGTCGCCTTGCAAGACCCTGTTCAAGATGATCAGGCGAATTTCAACGCCGTCGTAAATGCGCTGGCCGGCCAGGGCTGGTGCGTGATCCCCGATTTCATGCCGCCCGAGCAGTGGCAGCCGCTGGCTGCAGAAGCGAAGCAGCTGTATGCCGCCGGTGAGTTCCGGCTGGCCCGTGTGGGGCATGGCGATGCCGCCAAGGTTCGCCCCGATGTACGCACCGACCGGGTGCGCTGGATTGATCCGCTGGAGGCAACGCCCTTGCAGCAGGCCTATCTTGAGCGCATGGAAGCACTGCGTCTGTTTATCAACGGTGAGCTATCGACCGGCCTGTTCGATTTCGAGGGACATTTTGCGCTGTATCCAAAGGGTTGTTTCTATCGCCGGCATCTGGATCGTTTTGCCGATGCCAAGCACCGTGCCGTGAGCTGTATCCAGTATCTGAATGAGGACTGGAAACCGGAGGATGGCGGGAATTTGCGCATCTACCTGCCGGATGGAAAGGGTAAGGAAACGTATACCGATATTCAGCCGATTGGCGGCAGCGCCGTGATTTTTCTCAGTGATCAATTTCATCACATGGTCATGCCGTCCAAGCGCGAGCGACTGAGCCTGACCGGCTGGTTCTGCAAACGCCGTTAACCGGCCAGTTCATGCTTACGGTTTTTTTGATGGCTCGCCAATCCGGTCTCTGGCGTGAATCCTGCGCGCCTCGCGTCTCAGGCTGTAGCGCTCCATCATCAGATCGACATAGTTGAGCAGCCATTCGCGCAGCCGGGAGCTTGCCGGCCGCTTTAACCATGCCTCCAGCGTGATTTCCTTTGCTTGTGCAAAGGCCTCGTTGAAACAGGTCTCGACATCCGTGCACAGGGCGGCATCGTCACTCTCCAGATTGGCCTCCAGATTCCAGCGCAGGCCCCAGCGATCGATATTGCATGAGCCGATGGAACACCATGTATCGCACAGGTAGAACTTGGCATGCATGAAGGCCGGCTGATATTCGAAGATGCGGATGCCATGGCGCAGCAGGTAGTGATAATAGCGTTGTCCGGCATGATAGACGGCGGGGTGATCGTTGAACGGGCCGGGCAGCAGCAGGCGCACATCCGCACCGCGTCGTTTGGCGGCGCGCAGCGCCCACAGGATTTTTCGGCTGGGTATCCAGTAGGCCGTTCCCAGCCATGCCCGTTCGGTGGCATGCCGGATTCTGAACAGCAGTGATCGGCGGATGTATTTGCGCAGGCCGCGCAGGCTGACGGCAAGCCGGCCCCTCTGACCCCCTGCTTTCTCTACTTCCACTTCCGGCAGGTCTATTGCGCCATCCCAATGTTGCCAGACATGGACAAACTGTTCCTGCCAGTCGACGACGACCGGCCCGCGCATCTCCACCATCACATCAAACCACGCCGGCCTGAATTCGTTGCTTACATAATCGTCGGTGATGCCGGCGCCACCCGTATAGGCCAGCTCGCCGTCGATCAGCAGCACCTTGCAATGGTTGCGCGGCAGGCCGCGGAAGAAGTGGCTTAAGTAGGCAGGGTTGTAGAACAGGATGGAAATCCCTGCATGTATGATGCGCAGCCGGTCGGATGCTGTGAGCCCGCGCGCCCCGAAATGATCGATGAGCATATACACCGGCACCCCGCGTTGCACACAGCCGGCAAAGGCATCGAGGAAGCGATCGGCGATCTCGCCTGAACTCATAAGATACTGCTCAAAGAGCACGAAGCGCCTGGCGCGATGTATGGCCAACTCCATCACTGGGAGGAAGTTCTCTGCACCGGCCAGCAGCCGGAAGGTGTTGCCCTCGCGTTCGGGATACGGGTTACTTGCAGCCATGTCCTGATTGTATGCCATTTTGCCCGTGTTTGTTGGATTCCCGTGGAGTAGGCTTGAGGTATGAAGCTGAATCCATCCGATATCCCCGAAGTTGCCATGCCGTTTATGCAGCAAACTCACCTCGAAGAGGTGGCCATGCTCAATGAGCTATACACCCTGTTCGACAGGTTGGGGGAAGGGGAAGATGTTCCACAGCTGGCCGGCAAGCTTGAGGCGCTGGCCGAGCATACCCATGCCCATTTTGCGCGTGAGGAGGAGAAGATGCTTGAACTGGATTTCCCTCCCTACCCGATGCACAAGCAGGCGCATGATGAATATCTGGCCGGGTTCGATGCGCTGCTCGATGCCTGGCGCGCGAGCGGCGATGTCGCACCGCTTGCCGATTTTCTGCAGCACAGCACACCGGATTGGATGCAGCAGCATATCGGCTGTATGGATTTCGTAACGGCAAGGTTTTTTGCCATGAGTGAGGGTGGCTGAAAAATGCAGCCCCACGCAGGAGACAGGCATGCCGTATAACAAGATGCCGGGTATTTACCTTGAGGAGGTTTCTGCTGCGCCGCGCTCCATCAGTGAGGTGGAGACGGCCATTCCCGCTTTTATCGGCTATACGGAGAAAGCGCAGGAGCGTGATGAAAACGACCTGTTCATGCGCCCCCTGCGCATTGCTTCGCTGGCCGAATACGAAGGCTTGTATGGCGGCCCGATGCCTGAGGCCTTCGATGTCAGCCTGCTGGAAGTGGGTGGTACAATCACCCCCACAGTTCGCCCCGCGCGCAGGCTGGCGGCAAACAAGTACAGAATGCACTACGCCATGCAGATGTATTTTGCCAATGGCGGTGGCCCCTGCTACATCGTGTCGGTCGGCGGCTATGATGATGCCATCACCCGTGGACGCGGTAGCGGCAGAAGATCGGTCGGCCTGCTGGGCGGACTGATTATGCTTGAGGCGGTCGATGCAGTGACCATGATCGTCTTTCCCGATGCCACAGCCCTGCCGGAGGGGGACTATTACAAACTCATCAACAGGGCCCTGACGCAGTGCGCAACCCTGAAAGACCGGATGGCCATCCTTGATGTATTTGCCGGAGACACAGCTGCCTTCAGGGACAAGATATCGCCGCTGGATGCGGATCCGCTGAAATATGGTGCGGCCTATCATCCCTGGCTGGAAACCTCGCTGCAGGTCGCCTTCGCTGAGCAGGATGTCGTCGTTCGGGCACACAGCGATGAGCACGGCGCAGAGGTCGCCTCGGGTAGCCTCAGGGGGGCTTGCCTGTCGGATGCCCCGATCAAAAAGCAGAATCCTGCGCTGTATCAGCATATCCGCGACGAAGTCCTGAAAACAGTCATCACCCTGCCGCCATCGAGTGCCATCGCCGGTGTTTATGCCGCAGTCGATAAGAGTCGCGGTGTGTGGAAGGCTCCGGCGAATATCGAGCTGCAAAGTGTGCGCCGCCCGAGCATTGCCATCAGTAGCGCAGAGGGTGCGGCGCTCAATGTCGATGTATCAGGCAAGTCGATCAATGCCATCCGCGCCTTCCCGGGTCGGGGCACGCGCATCTGGGGCGCACGCACCCTGGCCGGCAACGATAACGAATGGCGCTACATTCCGGTGCGCCGCTTCTTCAACATGGTGCAGGAATCGGTGAGCAAATCGACTGCATGGGCGAGTTTCGAGCCGAATAACGCCGCCACCTGGGACAAGCTCAGCAGCACAATCGAGACCTATCTGACATTGAAATGGCGGGACGGTGCCCTGCAGGGGAGTAAGCCTGAACAGGCGTTTTTCGTGCGCGTCGGGCTTGGCAAAACCATGACACAACAGGACATTCAGCAAGGCCGGATGCACGTGATGATCGGTCTGGCCATGCTGCGCCCGGCGGAGTACATCATCCTGAGGCTTGCGTACAAAATGCAGGTGCCATAATGATGCCGCAAGCCTGTCATATCGCTGTATGAGCTACGCGCGTCATATCCATTCCTGCAACCAGTGGAATCCCGCCGGCTTCATTCCCTTTGCCGTGGGTGAAACACAGTATGGCTGGATGCGCCCGGCCTTTGCGCGTCAGCTGCGCCGCTTTCCCGCCACCTTCACGGTTGAGGACAGCTATGTGGCGCTGCATCCGGCGCTGCGTACCTTCGAGGCACGCAACAGCGCGGTGGCCGAGGCACTTGATGAACTGGTGCGCGAGAGGGTGCTGGATCATGTGATGGGCGAGCTGTTCCCGGTGCTGCATGCATGGGGGGAGCAGCCTGCATTCCTGCTGGATCGGGCAGCGGTGTCGGCCTTCGGCACACGCTCCTTCGGGCAGCATCTCAACGGCATCGTGCTATCTGAGCATGGGACATCGATGTGGATCGGCAGACGCGCCGCCGATCGGCACACCTTTCCCGATCAGCTCGACCAGATGGTGGCCGGTGGTATGCCCTACGGGATTACCCTGGCGGAGAATCTTGCCAAGGAATGCGAGGAGGAAGCAGGCATGAAGAAAGAGCTTGCCGCCAGTGCCAGAGCGACCGGGCTGATCAGCTACCGGCGCGAAACCCCGGCCGGCCTGCGTTCGGATACCATCTTCTGCTACGACATCACCCTGCCTTCATCGTTTAAGCCGGTGTGCAGCGATGGCGAGGTGGGGGAGTTCTATCTCTGGCCGCTGGATGAGGTGGCGCGCGTGGTGCGCGAAACCGACGAGTTCAAGCCCAACTGCAATCTGGTGGTCATCGACTTCCTGCTGCGCCACGGCCTGATTACTGCCGATCATCCGGAATACGCCCAGCTCAAATCAGGCCTGCAGCTGCTCTGAGCCCGCTGCCGTGTTAATAAGGGAGCTTATGATGAGAAAGATTGGGTTTCTGCCCTTCCTTGTTCTGGGCGGTTTGCTGACGATGAGCGGATGTGGCGGCGGCAACACAGCCTCAACGGGTTGGGCGATCGGTTACCGTTCCGATTACACGGCCGCCATCCTGCATACGGCAAACGGGGGCAATACCTGGGAGGAGCAGGGAGACCCATCACTATGGACCGGACTTAACGGCAATGACATTACTGCCGTGGACAGGTTGACCGCCTGGGCTGCGGTTGGCAGCGACGGTGTTGGCGGTGCCATTCTCCACACAACGGACGGCGGTGTTACATGGAATGCACAAACCTTGCCGCAGGGAGTTAACGAAACAGTTAAGGGGATCAAGGGCCTTTCCCGGAAAGTGGCGTGGGCCGTTACTATCGGCGGTACGGTCATGCGAACCATTAATGGCGGTCAGAACTGGGTCGTTGTGCCTCATGACGGTGTGATAATCAAACAGGTCAATCGCATCGACGCCATGGGGAATGACATCTGGATCGCAGACTTCGGCAGCTTCGATGGCGCGATGATTCATTCAGCCGATTTCGGCTCTACCTGGAGACGGGAGCCACTTCCCGGAATCAATCTTGCAAACGGCGGGCCAATGGGCGTCAGCATTGTCAGCCGTGACATTGCCTGGAGTGCTGTGAAACTCGATGCAAATCTCTACCGGACAACAGACGCTGGCACTACTTGGAGCATGGATGCACCCCATGTGTCCGGCTCTAATGATATCGATGACATCTGTGCACACGGGGCAGACATGGTCTGGGCTGCACAGAACGGTGGCGGAACGAGCGGCGGAAGCATCATACGGGTGCGCCTCCTCAACGGAACAGTCACCAGCGACCGCATGGATCCAATGGGTGCGAAGTATGAGTACGAGGGGGTTTCCTGTTTTGATGATAAGAATGCCTGGGTCGTGGGGTTCAAGGCGTTCCTCGTGGACCCCAGCCTTCCGCAAGGCGTCATCGTGCATACAGCAGACGGTACGACATGGACGAGCCAGACCTTGCCGGCCAGCGACATCTCACTGTGGAAAGTTTCATTTGTCGCTGCACGCCGATAGGTGAAGGCGCAGAAGAAAAGGTGTCAGGACCCTTTTTCTGAAACGGTGAGTTCAAGCTTACCGGCAATCCGGTGGTGATCGACTATAATATCTTTGTGTTAGCGCAGTCATTCTTCAGGCATTGAAACCGGTGCTGCTGCCAGCCAAGGAGGAACCAGCGATGCAACAATCAAGCGAGCTGCAGGAGCTGTATCGGCAAAGCTGTGACGCCATGTCGAGCGGCGACCATGGGTTTTTTGAACGTCATTTCTCGCAAAGGGATGGTGTGCTGGCGATAGGCACGGACCCGGCGGAATGGTGGTCCGGCTATGCCACGATCAGCAGGATATTCAGGGAGCAGATGCAGGAAGCGGGTGGCTTCCGCATTCTGGCGGACAGCCCCGAGGCCTATTGTGAAGGCACGGCCGGCTGGGTGGCGGGCAGACCCACATTGATGCTCCCGGATGGTGTGCAGGTGCCGGTGCGCCTGACTGCGGTTTTCCTGAAGGAAGAGGGTGCATGGAAGATCGTGCAGTGGCACTTCTCGACCGGCATCGCCAATAAGGATTTACTCGGCGAGACCCTGAGCACCTGATCGCCGATCCCTTCGGCCAGTTGCAGGCGTGACGCCCGCACATTGCGGGCGTAATGTTTTTCCTGTTCGGGGGAGCGGGGATATGCCATTCATTTTCAAGCTAACAAAAGATCAGAGCGACATGCGAGCAAGCAGGATGCGGCCGAGGCAATTGCCATGTGAAGAATATCTGCTAATGTTCCGTTATCATCCGATGATAACAAGTGTGGCCCGGAGGCTCGGGCATGATGGATGATGCGGGTCTGGAGACGCTGCTAAGTCTGGATGGCGAGGTCTTCCCGATGGACAGTGGTTACTGGACCAAATTTGAAGTGAAGGTCGTGGAAGCCGATGCGCGGATGCCGCATGGCATCAGTATTCACTGACCCTGCATGATCGCAGCAATCGCAGGGTCTTCGGTATTGATAATGCGCATGCTTACAAGCCGAAGCGGAAAAGGTACGGGGCCGGAAAGACAACATGGGACCACCGGCATTTAAGGGAAAAGGTTGCTCCCTACGAATTCGAATCAGCGGGAAGTCTGCTCGAGGATTTCTGGCATGAAGTGTATCGGATCATGGATGATGAATGAGGTGAATAAATGCGCAAGGTAGTGAAGGTCGGAATCATTTCGCGGGATGATTATCGCAAGCGGACCATCCAGATTGCCAGGGGTGAATACACACCGCGCAAGGATGAGCCGAAAATATGGTTCGAGTCGCTAGCCTCGATGGCGCAGGTGCTGGGCAGGGAGAATCAGGCGCTGCTCAGGACTATTCTTGAAAAGAAACCGGCCTCGCTCGGTGAGCTGGAATTGCTGACCGGCAGGAAGAAGGCGAACCTCTCGCGCACCCTCAAAACACTGGAACGCTACGGCGTAGTCTCGCTGGAAAAGGAAATGAACAGAACGGTTCCCAAGGTGCATATCACCGATTTCAAGGTTGAGTTCGGTCTGAATGCCAGCCCGTCGCTGGCCGCCTGATCTTCCCACATCGTGAGGTGTCATTCCGACACCACACATCGCGCAATGGTGTTGGCAACAAATAGAGTTGTCCGGTTTTAGAGCACAAGGGTTGTCCGGTTTGGTTTTGGTTCATATTGCTGCCTTCAGCCTTGGTAGTGGTAGTTCCGGCTTGCTGGCCTTGGGCTTCAGAAGAG